>Ga0075122_10001616_pt1 | contig 15653 bp, 14 predicted proteins | sample AntAceMetag02UKB_FD_69790 | JGI IMG/M metagenome (GOLD analysis project Ga0075122, IMG submission 69790) | Saline lake microbial communities from Ace Lake, Antarctica - Antarctic Ace Lake Metagenome 02UKB | ecosystem: Environmental > Aquatic > Non-marine Saline and Alkaline > Saline | place... | reverse complement strand
TCTACTAAAAAACGAACATATTGATCGCCCTTACTTCGACCATGAAGCCGAGAAATCCCTTTACCGCCCAAGCGAACCATGGTCCCTGATTGAGTCCCCGCTCGAACTTTCAAATTTAATTTGCCATCAATCGTGGGAATCTCAACTTTACCTCCTAGAATAGCTGTTTTGAGAGAAATTTTTTGATCGACAAAAACATCATCGCCTTCTCTTTTAAAAACCTCATCCGGCTTAACATCGATGGTGATATAAAAATCATTAAATCTGATCCGAGAACCGTCATCAACTCCGGCTGGAATTTTTATTTTCTTTTTTGCGCCGTTAATTGAAACTTCTTTTTCCGTTCCTTTGGCCGCTTCCATAAAATCAAGAGTAATGCCGTAACGAGGAACTGACCTAGCACGAGAGAAAGGATTCATCTCGCCAAAAAATTGTTCAAAGATTTCAAAAGGATCGGAAAATCCTTCAAAATCAAAACCAGGAGAAGGAGTGGAATATTGATAAGTGAAAGGCCCTGATCCACCGGCGGCACCAAAAGGCCCTTGATCAGCTCCAGCTCCTTGGGAAAAAGCAGCGTGGCCAAATTGGTCATAAGTCTTTCTCTTTTCCGGATTAACCAAAACCTCGTAAGCTTCGTTGACTTCTTTAAATTTTTCCTCCGCTTCTTTGGTTTTATTACGATCCGGATGGAATTCTAGTGCTTTTTTGCGATAAGTTTTTTTTATCTCCTCCACTGAAGCACTTTTTGGCACTCCCAAAACATCGTAATAATCACGGTTGGTTGGCATGAAGATTAATTAACTACTTCGCCTTCCTCGGCCTCGTCTTTTTTTGGGGTTTTTCCTGCTTTGTCAGATTTATCGGAATCACTTGTCCCTGTCGCCTTCGCCTGGTTGGGTTGAGCTTTTTCTCCTTGTTGATGCATTGCCGTCCCGACTTGCTGAAGCAGTTGAGAAAGTTTCTCGGTTTGCTTTTTGACTTCTTCCAGGTTCATTTTTTCAACGGCAATTAACTTCTGCAAAGCCTCCTTTTCTTTTTCTAAATTCTCTTTATCTTCTTTTTTAATTTTGCCTTTGGCATCTTTTATTGTTTTATCGATTGTAAAGATTAAGTTTTCCGCCTGGTTTCTGACTTCAACTAATTGTTTTTTCTCTTCGTCTTCTTTACTGTGAATTTCGGCATCTTTTTTCGCTTTTTCGATTTCTTCTTCACTCAACCCAACGGCATCCTTGATTGTAATCGACTGACTTTTACCACTGGCCTTGTCTTTAGCGCTGACTTTCAAAATACCATTAGCATCCAAATCAAAAGCAACTTCAACTTGAGGTGCCCCTCGAGGCGCCGGAGGAATTCCGTCTAGGATAAAACGACCCAAAGATTTATTGTCTACCGCCATTGATCGTTCTCCTTGAAGAACATTAATTTCCACTTGGGTTTGATTATCCGCCGCGGTTGAAAAAACTTGGGATTTACTAGTTGGGATAGTGGTGTTTCTCTCAATTAGAGGAGTAGAAACACTTCCTAAAGTTTCCAATCCCAACGTAAGCGGAGTGACGTCTAAAAGCAAAACATCTTTAACATCCCCAGCTAAAACCCCGCCTTGAATGGCCGCTCCGATTGCCACCACTTCGTCTGGATTAACACCCTTGTGAGCTTCCTTGCCAAAAAACTCTTTAATCTTAGCCTGAATTTTAGGCATTCGAGTCTGACCGCCAACCAAAATTACTTCATCAATGTCTTTAACCTCTAATTTAGCGTCTTTCAAACAAGCTTCAACGGGCTTGAAACTGTTTTCAATCAAATCTGCCACCAAGCTTTCCAATTTGGCTCGGGTCAATTTTTGAGTCAAATGAAGCGGTTGACCGGCTTGGCTTTGAGTGATAAAAGGCAAATTAATTTCTGTTTCCTGAGAAGAAGAAAGCTCAATTTTCCCTTTTTCGGCTGCGTCCCGCAATCGCTGTAAAGCTTGCTTGTCCGCCCGAAGATCAATCCCGTTTTCTTTTTTAAATTCTTCAACTAAATGATCAATAATTTTCTCGTCAAAATCATCTCCACCCAAATAAGTGTCGCCGTTGGTCGCTTTAACTTCAAAAACTCCATCGCCAATTTCTAAAATAGAGATGTCAAAAGTCCCTCCACCAAGATCATAAACAGCAATCGTCTCTCCCGTCTTTTTCTCCAAACCATAAGCCAGAGCTGCTGCAGTTGGCTCATTAATAATTCTTTTTACCGTTAAACCAGCGATTTCTCCCGCCTGTTTAGTAGCCTGACGCTGGGAATCATCAAAATAGGCTGGAACAGTAATCACCGCTTCGGTTACTTTTTCACCCAAATAACTTTCCGCGTCGACTTTAGTCTTCCTCAAAATCATCGCCGAGATTTCTTGCGGCGTGTAACCTTTGCCACCTATTTCCACCACCACCATCCCGTTCTTGCCGGCTTTGATGGTGTAGGGGACTAACTTCTTGGTTTTCTCCACTACCGGCTCAGAAACCTTCCGCCCCATCAGTCTTTTAATTGAATAAACGGTATTCTCTGGATTGAGAATCATCTGTCTTTTGGCCACTTCACCGACTAAGTTTTTAACCGGTTCCACCGCCGAAGGAATCGTGTTCTTGCCTTCAGCCGAAGGAATAACCTTAGGCTTACCAGCTTCCATGACAGCAACACAAGAGTTAGTTGTTCCTAAATCGATACCAATTATCTTTGCCATTTTTGTTTTTTGTTTTCTAGATTTAATCTTTAATAAGTTTAACTTTTTTCTACTAATCTGCAACCACTACTTTGGCTGGCTTTAAAACCTGATCGTCAAGCAAATAGCCAGACTCAAATACTTGACTGACACGCCCTTTCTTTCCGTCCTTAACTTTTTCAACTGCTTCCATCGATTCCGGATCAAAAATCTTACCCTTGGCTTCTATTTCTTTGACTCCACAATTAGTCAAAGTCCGTTCGAACTTTTCTAAGATAAGATCGACCCCTTCGTTTTTCAAGGCTTTTTGGCAACGTTTCAGATCTTCAAAGACCTTCAAAAAATTTAATAAAAGTTCTCCTTTAAGAAAAAAAGCCAAATCTTGCTTTTGTCGCTCAACCCGTTTCTCCAAATTGGCGTAATCGGCCAAGGCTCTTTTCCAATTTTCCTCCAATTGAACAACCTTCTTTTCCAATTGAGCCAACTTAATCTTCTGATTCACTTTCATTTCTCCGGTTCCTGACTGAGTTCTTCAATTAATTGGCCAAAATACCGAACTAAAGGAACTGCGGAAGAAAAATCAAGTCGGTTGGGGCCAATCACTCCTATTGCGCCAGGCCGACTTTTACCTGCTTCAAAACGAGTAAAAACCATCCCGCAAGGCTCCAGATAATCAAAACCCAACTCATCTCCAAAAAGGAAACAAACCGGATCGTCACCGAAGCTCTTGCTGAAAAGACCGAGTATTGATTTATCTTCATCGAGTAGAGACAAAACGGTCCGAGTAACGTCAATGTCAAAGAATTCCGGCAAATCAAGTAAATGCGAAGAGCCGGCATAGTAAACTTCTCCTTGATCCAAAGCAGAAACAGCCAACATTTTACTTTTTTCCGCTAAAGCTCGGGTCGCCTGACGGAGCAACTTCTCAAAATCAAAACGAGCATCCCAAATTTTTTCCCTCGCCGCCACTTCATCAGCAACTGAAAGAGTCTTTTGTTCCATTAAATTGTCAACGTAGAAACGAAAAGCCTGTTTGGTGGGAACTCGACCAGCCGAAGTGTGAGGTTGTTTAAGAAAATTATTTTTGGTTAAACGAACCATTTCATTCCGAACAGTCGCCGGAGAAACCCCCAAATCATATTTTTTCTCGAGAGCCCCGGAACCAATCGGAATCGCTGTTTCCATGTATTCCTCAATCAAGGCTTTTAAGATCCGCGTCTGTCGATCCGTCAATTCCATTAGCAAAAGATTAACATGACTGCTAATGGCTGTCAAGAGGAAATTCATGCTATACTCAAAAAAGGAAAATGGCCTCCAAAAAACCGCCAGCCAAAAAACTTCTACCTCTCTTCTTTTTATTTTTCCTGATTGGAGTTTTGATACTAACTGTCATCTTTTTCGACCAAATCAGACTTTACTTCGGTCAAGCCTTGGGTCAGAAAGCAGAAATTGTCGTTAATCCCCTGATCAAACAGGGACAAGTCAATCCTTTCTGGCGCAACTTAAGCCAGGGAGGCGAAGAAAGTGAACTCAAATTAACCCAAGTCAAAAACCAAATTATTCCTCTAAAACCCCGATATATTCGCCTAGATCATCTTTATGATTTTTACGAGCCGGTCCAAAAAAATGACCAACAACTGGTGTTTAATTGGCAAAAATTAGACCAAGCGGTTAATCAAATTTTGGAACTGGGAGCAACTCCTTTTTTAAGTCTCTCTTATATGCCGCCGGCGATTGCCAAAGAGGGCAACATTATCGGTCAGCCCGAAAGTTGGCCAGAATGGCAATTGGTAATCCAAAAAACCGTCGAGCACTTTAGTGGTCGAAACAACCGCAATCTAAAAGGAGTCATTTACGAAGTTTGGAATGAGCCGGATCTTTTTGGCTCCTGGAAAACTTGGGGGGACAAAAATTACCTCACTCTTTATCACCACGCTGCCGTCGGAGCCCAAAGAGCTCAAAATACTAATCCTTTTAAGATCGGCGGTCCGGCAATTACTGCTCCGTATCGAAACTGGGTTTTTACCTTCCTTGATTACGTCGCCAAAAATAACTTAAGACTCGATTTTTATTCTTGGCATCGTTATTCCCTCGATCCTAAAACTTATCTAGAAGACATTGACCTGATTGACACCTGGCTCTTTGAAAATGCCGGTTATAGTCTCGAAAAATATTTGACCGAATGGGGACCAGATTCAGAGAATTCCCCTGTTAACGACAACAATTTTGCCGCCGCTCATTTGGTTGCCAGCGCCCGACAAATGATTGGTCGAATCGATTTGGGGTTCGTCTTCGAAGTCTATGATGGACCATCGCCAGAAGGGCAAAAATTTTGGGGTCGCTGGGGAATCCTGACCTATCCGGATAATCCACCAGTTGTCGCTAAGCCTCGTTACCAAGCTATCAAAATCCTCAACCAAATGGAGGGAGAAAGAATTAGTTTAACTGGGGAGGGCGATTGGATAACCGGCTTTGCTATCCAAAACGGAGAAGTAATCAAAATAATCCTGACCAACGTAGACTCCCGAGGTCATCATCAGGAAACTTTTCCTCTAACCATTAACCACTTGGACAATCAAGCCTATTCTCTAAAACAAACTTTTCTTTATGGAATCGGTAATCAAGAAACGATCTTTGTCGCCAATCAAACTCTCTTTAAAGAAATAACTCTGACCGCCAACAATATTGCCTTAATTGAAATTAGCCCGTCTCTTCCTGCGAAAAAGTAAGCGACTCTTTGTCTTGAGGAATTTTCGGTTTGATCAGTTCCAATTTCTTCATCCGGATCAATAATTTACTCAACAAAGCTAGTTCTTCCACCTTGAAAAGGTAGCTCAAGAAAAGATAAAAAATGAGGCCAACGGCGCCAACAAAAATGGTCAGCAAAATTAAGTTGAAAGTGTAACGAGTGTCTAAAACGAAATGAACAAAGTCGATGGGAATTCTTAGACCCACATAGCGCAAGAAAGATAATTGTTTGCTCCAAACTGACCGGTCCATTATCTTAAGCAAAAAGAACATCAATCCGCCAGAAGAACTAGAAAGTAAAAACAGTCGAACAAATTTGGAAATGAGTCGTGATCGACTTAATTCCGGTAGATGTTTAGTCAATAAAAACAAGAGCAAGGAAAACTGGAATATCGAAGCCAAAGAGAAAGCCAAGGCCAGGCTCCAAACTGGCAATTGAAATCCCAAAACAAAAATCCCCCCTAAAGTGACGTTAACAAAAACAGTCAAAATGGAAATTTTAACCGGCGTCCAAGTATCCTGAAGGGCATAAAAGGTTCGATTAATCAAATAAACCAAAGCTTGAGCAGAAAGACCCAAACAAAAAGCCGTCAAAGCATAGCCAGTTTGCACTGTTGCCAGCCAATCAAATTGACTAGCACCAAAAACAAGCCGAATGACCGGAATCCGAAGAATCGCCAAAAAGAAAGAAAAGGGCAAAATTAAAAAAAGCATTTGGCCAAAAAGACTGGTGAATGTCTTCGCCAATTCTTCTTTCTTGCCTTGAGCCGACTGAATCGCCATGGTTGGCAATGAAGCCTTGGCCATAGAAATCCCAAAAAGGCCAATCGGAAGTAATTGGAGTGAATTAGCAAAAGTAAAATAAGTGAAAGCGGCAGTAGAAATTAAGGAAGCCAAAAATAGTTCGGCGCTTTTACTCAATTGAACTAGCGACAACTCCAATATTCTCGGGGCTGCCAATTTAGTCACTTTTCTAACTCCCGGATCTCTAAAGTTAAACTGGCGACGCCAAGAAAAACCCAGAGAAATCGCTACCGGCAACTGAACCAAAAGATGCATCGAAGCTCCCAAAACCGCCCCCATCACCGGCGCGTAAATTCCCAAGGACGGAGCAAAGATAATTGTCCCTAAAATAATCCCCAAATTATAAAAGAGCGGCGCTAGAGCCGAAGCCACGAAACGTCTCAAAGATTCTAAAACAGCCGTAATAAAATAACTGACCACAAAAAACCCTTGAACCAAAAGCAAAATTCTAGCCAACCTGACAATCTGATCCAATTCAGCCGCCGAATAACCGGGGGCAATCAAACCATAAATTGGTCGAGCTAAGAGAAAAATAATTAGAGCGAGAATTAAGAAAAAAATTAAGGCAAAATTAAGGCAAATACTGGCGACGTGCCAAGCTTGACGCAAATTGCGCTTGGAGATATAAGTTGTAAAGACAGGAATGAAAGCCGAAGAAAGCGTCCCGAAAATCAAAACCTCCAGAATAATATCCGGCAACCTAAAAGCGGCAAAATAAACTGATAAAGTTTCAGCGTCGAAGAAATGAGCCAAGACTCGGTTACGCACCAAACCCAAAATCCGAGCAGCAACAATCATGAACATGATAATCGTCGCGGCTGAAAAAATGGAGGTTTGACGGCGAGTCAAAATGGTTGAATGGTGGTTTAATTTCTTAATTAATTTCAAAAACATTGAGCCAATCAAACTTGATTAACCAATTATAGCCTGATAGAATCCCTTTACCAAGAGATAATTTAACTAATTTTAAGAAAAAATGCCAGTTACTCAATCAGCCAAGAAAGCATTAAGACGAGATCGAAGACGAACTTTGGTTAATTTAAAAATCAAAAAGAAACTGAAATCAAGTCTTAAAGAAATGCGTCGATCACCTTCAGTCGATAATCTGAAAGGGGCTTATCAAAGCTTGGATCGAGCAGCAAAAAAGAAATATATTCACCGCAAAAAAGCTGACCGACTTAAGTCACGTTTGGGCAAATTATTGCTCACTTCTTCACAAAATAAAACCGTTCTAACTAAATCCAAACCAGGCAAAAAAACCAAAACCAGTCGATCTAAAAAAGACTAACAAAACTTTACAATCTCCCTTTTCCTACCTATACTATTTTCAGGATGGCTGCCCGAAAATCTCAGATTGAATTTTTGCCTCAAGAAGATTGGGAAAGATCAACTTTAGGCAAGCTCTTAAAGTGGGCCTTGAACACTGGTCGATACGTCATCGTCTTTACCGAACTAATCGTCATTCTGGCTCTTCTCTCGCGTTTCAAGCTAGATCGGGACTTAACTGACTTAAACGAAGAAATAGCTCAATATCAAGCGATGATCGACGCTTCGGGTGAATTTGAAAATCAATTCCGTTTCTTACAAGAACGAGTCAATCAAATTAACACTCTCGAACAAGAACGAGACACACTGAACCAAGTTCTCTTCGAACTAAGTGGAATCACTCCGGTAAATGTCAGTCTCGATCTCCTCAATGTCACTTCCGATAAAGTCAGTCTACGAGCCCAGGCCTTGGAAACTAGTGGAATTCAAACCTTGATTGCTAATCTGGAAAATCATCCTAATTTTAATCAGATTCGTCTCTCTGAGCTTAACAGTGAAGACAAAAGTCAATTAGTTAATTTCAGCCTTAACTGGGAAACAACAAACCCAAAACAAGAAAAATAACCATGGCCAAAATCGGACAAAAGAACTACGCCAATTACCGCCACTATTTCGTTGATAACCTGGCTCGTTTTTACAAGAAAAAGAAAAGTCGGGTCTACGGTGGGGCAGTTTTAACCCTAATCACCATCTCTTTCTTTGCTTTCTTTGCTCTCAAGCCAACCGCAAACACGATCGCAGGTTTATTCAAAAAGATCGATGACCAAAAACAGGTCGTTCAAGCTTTAGAGGCAAAGATTAACACTTTGGCCCAAGCTCAAGAACAATATAATCTCATGAGCAATAGAGTTTATTTACTAGACCAAACTCTTCCCCAAGAAAGTCAATTTAGTTTGCTTGCTCAACAACTGGAATTTCTTGCCCGACAAGCCCAAGTGGAAATAATAGATCTTAAGTTCAGCGAGATTGACCTTTGGGGCCAAGAAAGCAATCAAATTCAAGAAGTAAAATTTACTTTCGTCGCCCAAGGAGAGTATTCCCGCCTCAAAGAACTACTTAGACTTTTCCCCAAATTAAGGCGTTTAATCAAAACGGAAAAGTTTGCCTTTCAAAAAAACCAAAGCAAAGAAAAAGAGGCCACATTAAGCCTCTCTGTTCAAGGTAAAGCTTTTTATTTAAAAGAAACCAAAGGTGATCAAGATGGTCTCTAACCAAAAACTTTCTATTAGTAAAAATTTGTTTTTAATCGCTATCATTACCACGGTAACTGTTTTTCTTTGGATTGCTTTGGAAACTTTTCGCACCAGCAAAAAGACCACTATCCCTCAACCAACTCAAATTCAAATGCGTCCCCTAAGCGCCAACATCGACTCTCAAGTCTTCGGTTTACTCGAAGAAAAAGTTGCTCCTTCTAAAGAAGAACTGGCTATTCTTCTCGCCTCTCCTGTCACTCCCGTTCCCGAAGCAACTGACTCTAGTCAGACCGATGGTGAAAGTGATAGCTTAATAACTATAGAGGAAGAATGAAGCTTAAGTTTAAGCAAATAAAAATACCTACCTTAGTGGGTTTGTTGGTTTTACTGGTTGGATTGGCCGTGGGTGTTTATTTTGTCCAACAAAGCTCAAGTTGGCTTCTCCGTGCCTCCCCGGAAAGTAAGCCAAAACAGGTCAAAATTACAAATATCACCGATAACAGTTTTTCTGTTTCTTGGATCACTGACGAAGCCACGTCTGGCTTCCTTCGTTATTCAACCGACAATAATTTTGATCAATTAGCCAAAGATGATCGTGATCAATTAAGCGGCAAAGTGATCGATTATCAAGGCCACCATGTCACAGTTAAGGGATTGACCCCCACAACTGATTATTTGTTTAAGATTGGCAGCGGGAAGAGCGTCTTCGACAATAACGGCCAACCTTTCGAAATAACGACCGCCCCAACACTTGCCCAAGCCGACCCCGCCAGTGATGTTGCTTATGGTAACGTTATCGATCAGGTCAATAATCCAGTTGAAGGAGCGATTGTTTATCTTTCCTTAAACGGCGCCACTCCTTTGTCGACAATCACTAAATCTTCCGGCAATTGGGTCATTCCCTTGAACACCGCCCGATCAGAAGACTTAACCGATTTTGCGACTTACGACAAAGACGCTTCCATCGAAGACATTTTTGTTCAAGCCGCTAGCAAAGGTTTCGCCACCGCCATTGCCACCACCAGCAACGACAATCCTTTACCAACCATTAAATTAGGAACCAACCATGACTTCCGCACGACCGGGGAGAACCCAATTCCTGCTGGAAACAATCAAGGCCAGAACGAGGAAAATCCACCTCTGCTTCCAACGCCTGAAGACGAGATTATTAATGGTGATCAAACACAATTAATCATTATCAATCCAAGCCAAGGGGAAGAATTGAACGCTCAAAGACCAGAATTTTTGGGAACCGCTCCCACCAATCAAACTCTAACAATAACGATCGAATCGGATCCCATTTACAGCGGCACCATCCAAGTTGACGAAAGCGGCAATTGGTCCTGGGAACCGCCAGGAGATTTAGAGCCCGGAGAACACACTATCACCGTCTCTTTAACTGACGGAACTACTCAAAGTAAAACTTTCACCGTCTTGGCTCAAGGCGCGAGTTCCTTGCCCGCCTTAACCTCGACTCCATCAGCAGAAACCAGTCCTTCTGCCACTCCAACTCCAACTCTAACCCCAACTCCAACTCCTACCACGATTGCCACTCGTTCCAGTATGCCCTCAACCGCCAGTGGCGTTCCCGAGGGCGGAGTCTTCGCTCCCACTTTAATTCTAATTAGCCTCGGCTTAAGTTTAATTACTGTTTCCTGGGCCGGGAGAAAATTGTTTTTAATTTAAATGAAGGATCTGCCCGAAACGGAAGAAAGAATTGAAATCGGTAGCTTGGAAAAACCACAATCGACTGAACCCGTCAATCAAGCCGTCGCTCAAGAACCGGTAATTAAAAAAAGCCGTTTGCCCAATTTTGCTCCCAAATTAATAATGGGTTTTCTGGGAATCTTTTTTCTGAGCCTCAGTTTTTTAGCTGGCCAACAGTTTCTCGGTCCCCGATTAAATCCTTCTATTATTACCGACACCGATCAAGAAAAAATGAAAGTTGCCCCTCAATCCAAAAACAGCTCTCTTGAAAAAGGCGTCGTTCCGGAAATCTACTCGACTGAAGGAGACGGTCAAGAACCATGCAGTCTAGAATTTACCGTCGTTGGAGCCCCTGTTTGTTTAGTGGTTAAAATAACTGATTCAGAGGGACAAGAAATCACTGATTTTTCCCAACTCAAAATTGACGATCAAATCCGATTGCTGGTCAACGGTAGTTACAGTGAACAAATCAGCAAAGCTCGCTTCCAGGTTAATCAAACCGCCAATAACAGTTGGTGCCAGGGGACTAACCTAACTTTGGCTGACAATTGGTGCGAGACTACCAATAAAGAAGGCGATTATTATTATGTCGACTATTCTCTCCCCCAAACAGGAGAGTTTTCCATTGGAGCAATGATCTTTGATTCTAATAGTCTAACCTGGTACTAAAAAAATGAAACTAAAAGAAAACTGGACGCTAATTTTATTAGGATTTAGCACCCTGGTTCTCATCAGCCTGGGAGCAATCATCATTTTAAGGCCGGCTTTTTTGACCAGCAAACCGGAAGCCCCTTCAATCCAAACAGGAATCAATCAAGACCAAGAAACCAGCCCCACTCCCAAAGAAGAAATAAAAGAAATAGCTAAACAACCAGAGGTTTTCGAAAGCGAACCGGTTACCAGTTGTCAGCTCAGTTTCAATATCCCCAGCGTTTCTCCAACTCCTACTCCCACACCTACCCTCACTCCTACTCCCACCCCAACTCAAACCCCAGAATGTTGGGAGGCTTGTGAAACCAATGATGATTGCCCCAGCAACTTAACTTGCCAGTTCATCGAGACAGAAGACAAAAACTTGTGTGTTAATAATGACTGTCCTCAAGAAAGTGATTGTGTTTGTCCCCAACCAAGCGATACTCCCACTCCAACCAGTTCTCCTACGCCCACACCCACTTTAACTAACAGTCCCACACCCACTCCTACTCTCCCTCCAGGAGTAACTTCAACCCCAACACCCGAAGGGCCTACTCCAACACCGATAACTCTTGAACAAGCCGGGATGGCTCTGCCAACCCTTGGCGCTGCCGGAGGCGGGCTTTTGTTAATTTTCACTTCTCTCCTACTTTTACTGCTCTAGATTAACCCGCAGATGTTAGAATTGAGAAATGAAAAAGAAAATCGCTGTCATCGGCGGAGGAATTACCGGATTAACTAGCGCTTATTACTTAACCCAAAAAGGCTTCTCGGTAACCATCTTCGAAAAAGAAGCTTTTTTGGGCGGCTTATCAGCTTCGTTTAAATCTAAAGGCTGGCGATGGCCCCTGGAGTTCTTTTTTCACCATCTTTTTACCTCTGACTTTGACGCCCAAAAACTAATAAAAGAGGTGGGGCTGGAAGAAAAACTTTTTTTCAAAAAGCCAAGGTCTTCAATTTTTTACCAAGGAAGAATCTTTCAATTTGACTCGCCCGTTTCGGTTTTAAAATTTTCACCGCTCAATATTTTTGATCGCTTGAGAGTCGGCTTGGCCACTGTTTATGTAAAAATCTTTTTAAGCTGGCAAAGTTTAAAAAACCAGAAGGCGACTACTTTTTCAAAAACTCTTTTCGGTCAAAAAGCCGACCAAGTTTTGTGGCAACCACTCTTGAAAGGCAAATTTGGTTCCTTTTACAACCAGATCTCCGCCGCTTGGTTTTGGGCCAGGATTAAAAAAAGAAGTTCTCGCCTCGGCTATCTCGAAGGCGGTTTTCAATCCCTAATTAACACTCTGGTTCAAAAAATTAAACAACAAGGTGGTCAAATTTATCTGAAAAAGGAAATAAAATCATTCGATCAATTAAAAAAATTCGACACGGTTTTGGTTACCACCCCAGGACAAATTTTCTCCAAAGACAAAGCTTGGCCGGAGATGTTGGGAGCAATTAATTTAATCCTTACTTTAAAAAAGCCCTTCTTTGAAGACCAAACTTACTGGTTGAATATCAATGAAAAACAGTTTCCTTTTATTGCCGTCGTCGAACAAACCAATTTCATCAACAAGAAAAATTACAACCAAGAAAACGTTCTTTATTTAGGCGGCTATTATCCCAAGACCCATCCCTTCTTTAAAAAAACAAAAGAGCAACTTTGGAAAGAATTCCTTCCTTTTGTCAAAAAGATAAATCCTAAGTTTAATTTTGAAAAAAACCTGATTGACAGTTTCCTTTTCAAAAACCTCAACGCTCAACCAATCATTACTCCTGTTTACTATCAAAACTTAAAGAAACTCGAAAAACAAAAAGGAAAAGTGGTTGTCGCCAACATGCAGTTGATTTATCCTTATGATCGGGGGATTAATTATGCCATTCAAATGGGTAAAAGAGCAGCGGAAAAAATTAGCCAAAACTAGATTTAAAAAACTATTTTTCTTTAGCTTGCCTTTCGTCTTTTCTTATTGGCTAATGAGTCACACTTTTAGCTACTCAAAAGGGCAATTCATTATTAGTGATAAAGTTTGGAGTGATTTTGCCGCCCACATTCCCCTGATCCGTTCTTTTTCTCTCGGCAATAATTTTCCCTCTCCGGAATACCCCATCTTTGCCGGGGAACCGATTCGTTATCACTATCTCTTCTACGCTTTAACCGGTTTTCTGGAGAAGTCAGGACTCCCTATCGACCTGGCTCTTAATTTGCCGAGTGCTTTGGGGTTAGCCGGTTTAATCTTAATCATCTACTTCTTGGGCAAAGAGCTTTTTGAGAAAACTGCTGTTGGTCTCCTGGGAGTTCTTTTTTTCCTTTTCAATGGCTCCCTGGCTTTTATCTTTTTTTTCAAAAAAAACGGCTTTGACTTCGAAGCCTTTATAAAAGCCCAAAGTTTTACTAGTTTCGGCCCTTATGATCAAGGTCTGGTGAGCGCTTTTTGGAATCTGAACATTTACACCAATCAAAGACATTTAGCTCTCAGTTTCTTTCTCGTCCTTCTGGTTGTTTATTGGCTGATCAAGAAACAAAAAGACCGAACCGTTTTTACTTTAAAAGATTACTTTTTAATCATTTTTATCCTCATCCTTATGCCCAATCTTCACCAAGTTGGCTTCCTCTCCTTAAATATAATTCTCGTTGGTTTTTTTCTCTTCTTTCCGTTTCTGAGAAAGCCGCTTTTTAAAATCGGTCTTCTCAGTTTTCTTTTTGTTTTCCCTCAAATATTACCCAAATTAGCCGATTCACAAGCACCCGCGACGATCGGTTTAAAACTTGGTTTCTTGAGCCGTGAATCAACTTTAAGCCAGATTAGTTTTTATTGGCTGCTGAATTTGGGTATTTCGATCATCGCTATCCCTGCCGGTTTTGTTCTGGCCAACAAAAGACAAAAGAAAATTCTCCTAACTTTCGTCCCCCTTTTTCTAATCGGTAATTTATTTCGATTCTCGCCAGAAATTGCCGCCAATCATAAGTTTTTCAATCTCTTTTTAATCATCGGTAATTTGTTTTCTGCTTTTTTCGTTTTCCTTCTCTGGCAAAAAAAACTCTGGGGCAAATTGGCCGCTTTGATAATAACCTTTTTTCTCATCTTCTCAGGAATAATTGACCTGCCGCCAATTTTAAACGACCGCCAAATAACTCTGGCCGATCTGCCCCAAAATCAAACGGCTCTTTGGATCGAAAGAAATACCAGCCAAGAAAGCGTCTTTTTGAATTCCAACTATCTTTATCACCCCGCCAATTTAGCAGGGCGAAAAATTTACCTGGGCTGGCCTTATTTTGCCTGGTCAGCCGGATATGACACCAAACAAAGAGATGATTTACTTAAAAACATCCTCCTCGCAAAAAACTTTAATAAACAAGCGCTTTGTCGGGTTTTAAAGAATGAACAAATTGACTATGTTGCTCTTGATTTAAAAAATAAAGACTTAGATTTCGATCTTTTCTTTTGGCAAAATAATTTTGACTTGGTTTTTGAAAGCTCTGGTCAAACCAATCTCCTTTTTGAGGTACAATCAAGCTGTAATCATGACTGATTTTTTATTCATTCTGCGTTGGTGGTTTGTCTTGTTTGCCCTCGGAGTCATTTTTTTACCCTTGAGCAGTCGGGTAGTTCCTTTTTTAAAAGATTCCGGTTGGGCGATAAGTAAAATTTTCGGTCTCGGTTTATTTGGTTTGATTATTTGGCTGCTGGGAAGTCTAAAAATTTTACCTTTTGATAATTTAACCGTCTGGCTCACTTTAAGTTTCTTGATTACTCTTAATCTTTTTTTGCTCCAACGAAAAAGAAAAGAATTGCTTCTTAAAATAAAAACATCGTTGAAACTAATTGCCCTTGAAGAATTGTTGTTTTTTTCCGCTCTGCTTTTTTGGGCTACAATCCGAGGCTTTAATCCGGAAATTCACGGCTTGGAAAAATACATGGATTTTGGTTTTGTGAATGCAATTCTGAAAACTCAATTTTTCCCCCCTCAAGACATGTGGTTGGCTGGAGAGACAATTAATTATTATTATTTTGGTCATCTAGTCACCGCCATTTTAATCAAGTTAAGCCAAATAAAAATAATTATTGCCTACAATTTAATGATCGCTACTCTTTTCGCTTTAACCATTATCCTTGGTTTTAATTTCGGTTTTCATTTAGTCGGACTGACCAAAACAAAACTTAAAATCCCTTTGGCTTTACTAACCGCCCTCTTGCTCGGCTTGGGAGGCAATCTTCACCCTCTCTATCACGCCTTAAAAACCGGTTCTCTTAAAACCTATTGGTATCCGGACGCAACCAGGTTTATTGTTCAAAAGTTCGGCGCCTTAGATAACACTATCCACGAGTTTCCCGTTTACAGTTTTGTGGTCGCCGATTTGCATGGCCACCTTCTCAACCTCCCTTTTGTTCTTTTCTTTCTCCTTTTTCTCCTCAATCTTTTGATCAAATTCAAAATAAAGAAAAAAATCTGTCTTTCTTACTTAGAAAAGGCCACTTTGGGATTGCTGCTGGCCATCT
>Ga0075122_10001614_pt1 | contig 15675 bp, 12 predicted proteins | sample AntAceMetag02UKB_FD_69790 | JGI IMG/M metagenome (GOLD analysis project Ga0075122, IMG submission 69790) | Saline lake microbial communities from Ace Lake, Antarctica - Antarctic Ace Lake Metagenome 02UKB | ecosystem: Environmental > Aquatic > Non-marine Saline and Alkaline > Saline | place... | reverse complement strand
GAGCTATCGTTTTGGGAATTATGCATTCCGCGTCCTGGAAACACCTGGTCACTCCCCTGGAGGAGTCTGCTTTCTATTTGATGAGCATGTATTTGTGGGCGACACGCTTTTTTGCGGTGGCATCGCACCCACAGACATCCCCGGGTCATCCCACGAACAGCTTCTCGATTCAATTCGTAGTCAGCTCTTTACATTGGATGAAGACATAGTGGTTCACACCGGTCACGGTGCGGTGACCTCCATCGGTCTTGAAAAAATGTCCAACCCCTTTCTTAAGCAATAACAACCAAGTCCCTCAACCCCCGTCCGAAGCTCCCATCCCGCTACTACCGAGTGATCCTGTTAATAAAGGTGTCTGCAAAAAAGATGAGTCTGATTGTGGGCATGCTTCATGCTACAATATGATCAGGTTTCTATGATTCAATACTCTTGATCAACAATAATACCAGCAATATGTATTACGTATCGGTGTTAGAACGTCCGTTGCACCCATGTCCGAAAAATTGGCAGTGTGTTGCGAAAGTTTGGATTTTTTTAACAGATAGCTGATAGACAGGTAGATCATCACACATTCCCAGAGAGGGCCATGAAGGTAGATATTTCAAACCAAAAACCGGATAGCGGTTCCCACCTGCCAGGAGACATCACGTTTGATCCAGGATTGCTGGCATCATTTGAGGAAAAATCACGCTTGCGTGGGACTGCATATCAACCCAGAACGAGCCATCTTAAGGCAAATGGTCAGGCCCGATACACAAATCGTCTGTTTTTGGAATCCAGTCCGTATCTGCTGCAGCATGCTCATAACCCTGTTAATTGGTATCCCTGGGGCGATGACGCTTTTGAAGCCGCTGAGAAGTTGAAGCGACCGGTGCTGGTCAGTATCGGTTATTCGACCTGTCACTGGTGTCATGTGATGGAGGAGGAGTCCTTTGAGGATGAGGAGATCGCTGCCTTTCTAAATAACCATTACATCACCATCAAAGTAGATCGTGAAGAGCGTCCGGATGTGGATGCGATTTATATGTCGGCTGTGCAAACCCTGAATGGAAATGGCGGCTGGCCCTTGAACGTAATGTTGATGCCGGATCGCAGACCTTTTTGGGGTGGAACCTATTTTCCCGCCCGAGATGGGGATCGGGGAGCAAATATGGGTTTTTTGAGTATTTTGAATCGTATCCATCAAGTATTTAATGCGGAGCGGGGTAAGCTGGAACAAACCAGCATCCAGTTGACAGAAGCGATTACAGCGATGCTCTCCCCTGAAGCCGGAGATATCGCCCCCGATTCCGGGCTGCTTGATCAGGCAGCTAGATTTTATCATGATCGATTTGATCAGCTTAACGGCGGATTACAGGGGGCTCCAAAGTTCCCCAGTAGTTTACCGCTGCGATTTCTATACCGTCACTATCTCCGTTCGGAGAAAGAAGAAATTCTGCAAATGGCAGAACAAACTCTGGAGAAGATGGCAACAGGTGGTATGTATGACCAGGCCGGGGGCGGTTTCCACCGTTATGCGGTTGATGCAGGGTGGCAGGTGCCCCATTTTGAGAAGATGCTTTACGATAATGCGCTGCTAGCGGTGGCCTATCTCGAAGGATTTCAACTGACAGGGAAAAATCAGTACCGAAATACGGTCTTCGAAATCCTGCGTTATGTATCCCGGGACATGACTACTCCCGAAGGAGCCTTCTTTTCTGCCACTGACGCTGATAGTCTCACCCCGGACGGCCATAGAGAAGAGGGCTATTATTTTACCTGGACACCCGCTGAATTGGAAGCTGTTTTAGGTCCGAAAAGGGCAGAAATCGCACAACACTTTTTTAATATTACATCGAATGGTAATTTTGAGGGGCGCAATATTCTGCATACCCCCAAATCACCGGAAAGCGTGGCACTCTCTCTGGGAATGGCAGATGCGGAGTTTGAAGCAGAAATTGAAGAGATTAAGACTCTGCTGTATGAGGCTCGCAAAGAAAGACCACATCCCATCCGAGATGAAAAAGTACTGACTGCCTGGAACGGGCTGATGATATCTGCATTTGCCAGAGCCGGAAAGGTTCTGGGAGAACATAATTATATCGAAAAAGCGACTACCGCAGCCTCGTTTATCCTCACTCATCTTTATCAGGATGGCAGGCTTTTCAGAAGCTACCATGATAACCAGGCCCGGTTTAACGGGTATCTGGAGGACTACGCTTTCCTGATAGCCGCATTGTTGGACCTTTATGAATCAACCCACGTCGTATTCTGGCTGGACAAGGCGCTTGAATTGGACCGGGTGTTGGCAGAGCAGTTCGAAGACGATGAGGTGGGCGGATTTTTTATGACGTCTAATGACCATGAACAGCTGATTGCCCGGGAGAAGCCGAATTATGACGGGGCTATCCCTTCTGGTAATTCTGTGGCCATGCTGAATCTGTTAAGACTGGGAGAGTTGACAGGCAAAGGTGAATACCAAGAACGATTTCAAAAAGCATTTACTCTTTTCCTGGGTTCGCCGGAAAAACACCCGGTTGCGCTTTCTGAAATGCTTTTGGCTGTAGATTTTTTTCTGGGACAATCCAAGGAAATTGTCATTGTGATACCTGCTGATCAGCCCGATGGAGCCGCGCCGTTTCTGGAGGCACTGCGAATGGCGTTTTTGCCCAATTCTGTGCTGGTGGTTATTGCAGAGGGAGATGGACAGGCCGAACATGTACAAAGGGTCCCCATTGCAACTGGAAAGATTGCACAGAACGGAAACGTCACTGCCTATGTCTGTGAAATGGGCGTCTGCCAACAACCAACGACCGATCTGCAACATTTCAAACAGCTGATCAATTCCTAGGGGGTCAGGCTTTGCTTATTTGCTTATTGGCTTGTTGAGCAATCTATTCGCCCCTTTTTTCCGCCACGGGAGAAAAAGGGCGACTGAACCCTTGCCAGTGTCTGGTTTAAAAGCCCGGATGGAGATATCTGACAACAACCGTAGCGACAATTCCCAACAATAGCCCGATTTTTGATATTTCGCCGAGTTTAAATGGTTGTTTGCCCTTGATGATTGCCCCAAAGGGAAATATTGACGTTTCGGCCACAAAGCCGGACAGTTCTTCTCCGCCAACTCTGACCTTTTTTTGATCCTGATGGGCTGATCCAAAATATCCGTACAGGACGAAACCGCCGTAGAAAAACCATTCTGCTGCAATATGGCTGGTCAGCAAGTGGGCAAGGCCGAAAAGTGCAAATGCCATGTTCATCGGGTGGCGGGTGACGCGGACAATTCCACGTGCTTCTGCCTTTACCGGGACCATTCCCATAGGGGTGCGGTCTCTAAAGCCTGTAAAGAGCAGGATGAAGGCAAAAAGCATCAAGACACTGCTGGTGTGTTGTAATGCTGGATGATTCCCACTGGGAACTGAAACTGAAACGGCGGGTGATTTGGTGTAATAAAAAGCAGCAATCAGTAGTCCGAATGTAATCAGCGCGATAAGGGAATACAACCCTTGAAATCCCTTTTCTCCTATTTTTCCCGTTAACCCGGACCTAATGCTGTTTGTGCTCAAGCCAATATGGGTTCCAGCAAAAAGAATCCATCCCAGTAAAACAGTCCATGCTTCCATTTCCATGTCGACCTCGTTTATGTTTAATAAAATTTTTTGCAGCAGAATCAGCTGCATCAAAGACACCCCTAATCCGTTCAATAACAGATCGACCGTGACTTCAGATAATTAGCTGATTGTGCAACTTAAAAGTAGACACTCCACTCGGCTCCGGGAAAGTGGCTAATAGTTACTGTTGCGTTAAAGTTTTTTCCCGGCGCTATCCTCTTCCTTCATTTTCTCCCCTGCAGAGTCAACCCCCTTTAAGATTTCACCCGCAATTTCTGAGAGAGGCATGACTTCTCCTGCAATGGAGACTGAGGACATTTTTCCAGGGGGAATATCCGTATTATCTCCGGTGCTGGTTGATGACATATTGACCAAACCTTCCAGAGTCGCCACAGTTGTTATTTGCTTTACATACCGGGCCACAAATTCTGTCCCTTTGATGTGGATTTCAGCATTAGCACTTTTAAATCTGGGTCTTCTGTTTTTTGTTCGTGTGATTTTTGCCCTGATTTTCCCGTCAAAGGAGAATGTTCTACTGGATAATCTTGCCGAGGGGGCTGGATTTTCTTTATCTGAAATGGTGAGTTTTGTCCAGGGGGCAAGGATGATGACGTCTCCATTGTCCATGATGACATGCGCTTTTCCCGTTTCTCCTGTGACTATGATGTCACCACTTTTCAGCTTTCTTCCAAAGGCATTAATTTTGAGTACTGCTCCCTGCCGCTCGACCACCACTCCTTGATGCCTGACAATGACCTTTCCAATATACTCCGTGGACGAAAATCCGTACACAGAAACAGTCGTATGAGCCAAAACCACAGTGAAAATCATCCAGTAAAATGGCCGAATTATATATTTCATCTTTCCTCAAGCAGCTCCTGATAGCGGAAACACTCGGTAATATGATCATTCACCATACCGGTTGCCTGCATCTGGGCGTAAATAATAGTGGGGCCCACGAATTTAAATCCCCGTTGTTTTAAATCCTTGCTGATCTTTTCTGAGAGAGGGGTTTTGGCGGGTATTTCTTTGTCGGTTTTCCATTCATTCACAATCGGCTTGCCATCAACAAATCGCCAAATGTAATCGCTAAAACTGCCGAAGGCCTGTTGTACCTCTAGAAAGGCACGGGCGTTGGATACGACGGCCCTGATTTTTGCCTGGTTTCGGATAATGCCGGCATTGTTCAACAGGTCCTTGATCTTTTTTTCGTTGTACTCAGCTATGAGTTGGTAGTCAAAGTTGTCCAGTGCCTGACGGAAATTGTCACGTTTTCTGAGTATTGTCAGCCAGCTCAAGCCTGCTTGGAACCCTTCCAGAGTTAGAAATTCAAACAAGGTCTGATCGTCTTTGAGCGGGACTCCCCATTCCCGGTCATGATATTTAATATAGAGTAGGTCACTACCTGCCCAACTGCATCTCGTTTTCATTTTTGATCCTTCTGCTATTTGATACCCACACCAGAGTCCGGCGTTTCCACGTAACAAGCCCGGGGCTCCCCAGTATTGTTGTTGAACAGATATTTAAGTCAGTAGATCTGTCATCTGTTGGATGATGTAGGTTGGCGGAGGCTGGATCGAATGCGGATCGTTGTGACTCCAGGAAACCAGAGCTGTATCCATCCCGGCCTGTTGGCCGCATTCGATATCAAAATAGGCATCGCCAATAAAAAGCGCATCCTGCGTGTTACCGTTTAACATTTCTATTGCCTTGAGAGCGGGTGCCGGGTGTGGTTTGTGGTCAGATGTAGATTCCGGGGTGATAATGACATCGAAAAAGTCGTATAGTTTCCCGATTTTAAGATAAAGTTCGGTAGTGTCGAGTTTTCTGGATGTGACCACAGCTAGTTTCTTCCCACGGCTTTTTAGCTGTCGCAGAGTTTCTTCAACTCCAGGGAAAACGGACAAATGCTGCTGATAAATACTCAACTGATAATCTCTGTAATCCATCAGAATCAACGTTAATTCACTGTCAGACAGTTGTCCCAGATAAAGCTGGATCTGCCGCACCAGTGGGGTCCCAATATCGGCGATCACACGTGGTCTTTCGATGGTCAGGTCACCATATTTTTTGCAGGTATAGAGAAATGTCTGAAAAATCAGCTCAGCGGTGTCCAAGAGGGTTCCATCTGAATCGAACAAGTAGGTTTGATACGATTTTATTTTCATTTAGGTTAACGTTTGTCCACTCTTTTTAAAGCGTTCTGATATATCTTATTTCCAGGATTTTGATTGAGTGCTTCCCTGTAGTATTTTGCCGCCTGTCTATGATCGGCAATGGATTCATACGCCAATGCCAGGTTAAAGGTATCCTCTTCTGAACGCTGAATATTCTCCAGTCGGTTAATGGCCAGCTCATATGCATTCCCTTTCAGATAATTGACGGCAATGGCATCACCGGATGCAATTTCCAGCGTGGTCTCTTCGGTGTACTGGCTGATCTGCTTGAGATACTGGTCAACGACTTCACGGGCCAACGCCCTTTGAATTTCCAGTGAGTTGCTGACGACGGATGGGTTTATTCCCAGTTTTCCGCCTCTGGCGAGGAATTCATCGGGATCCAGCAAGGCCTGCTGTAGTTCCGCGACTCCGGTTTCAAAAATCTCAGCCAGCGATTCGTTTTGGTTGTATTTGGTGATGATAACCTGCTGCAGTGGTTGTGGCAGGTGGGAAGTGTTCTCATCTCCGCCCCACTTCTGGTTATAGTAAGCGCGAAAACGTTGTGTCTCCACCAGTTTCTCCCCGCTAGATTGACGAACGAGATCAAACTCCACCTCCAGTGCAGCTACTTTTTCCAGATAAGGGGTCTCTACCCTAAACCCTTTTTGGCTTCTTTCGGCTGAACGAATAACAACTTCCCTGGAGGTCAATAGAATCGCCTGATCTTTGAAGCCAAGCCCCCCTCTGGTCGCCAGGAGAAGATAAAAAACCTTTTCCGATCCTTCTGCGTTGAACTCATAATATTTGACTCTGGCCTTGACGATTGCGGTTTTAGTTGCGTCTGGCGTTGATTCCCCGCCAGTGGCGATCGTCTGTCCGATATCGACCAGCCGATACTGTCCTGATGTGGACAAGCCGGATATCACCATTGATTTGACGAACTCAGCGACATTTTTATTTGTTTTGAATTTTAGTATGTTCGGCTGCAAAACATTCCTGGATTTCAGCCGGGCACTGTTAAGACCCTCGGGTAGAGAAATCTCTTCGTCAGTGAGATTTTCAAATTCACCGATAGAGATGTTGTCGATGTTTTCCACCGGGAGCAGTGGCGGGCGACTGACGAAGAAAGTGATTTCAGAGGCACAGGCTGCCAGAAATAAAAAGACAGTCGCCAGTAAAATTCTGAAGGTCAATTTTGAAGTAAATCTCATGTAGAGCTCCTTTGGGATACAGAATAAATTAATACGCGATATCCAGGTTTTTGCAGTAAATTTAATTCTTGCGTGTGAGTTGATCCGCTATCCTGCGCTTTTCGCGTTTCATCCGTTCAATGCGCCCGATGCCTTGAGCATAGATCAGGTTATTCGAATCAAGGGCAATCGCATCATTATAAGTGACCAGAGCAACACCAAACTCACCGATGGCCTCATAACATAGTCCCAGGTTGTAAATATCGTCCGGATTTTTTTCGTCTGCTCTGGCCAGGGTTTCATTTAAAACCTCGATGGCTTTTTCATATGCACCTGCTTCGATCAAGAGTGTCGCTGACTTGTTTCCGCCTGTGGCGATGGCATAGGAGACCTCTACCTGGGTCACCGAGACTCGACGTGCAAATTGTGCGGCGATGGATTCTGATAAATCAGCCACGATCTGGTCAAAATTGGGTAGAACGAGGTTTGATTCCTCAATACCGGATGAAGCGTTTCTATCTTGCAGACCGCTTGCCAGTGCCTGTCCAGCGGCTTGCATTCCGGAAGCGATTTGGTCTCCGAAACCCGCAGGTTTGCCCCCAAGCTTGTAACTGGCCTGTCGGGTATCGAATGTGACCGAGATGATCTCATTCGGATTTAAGCGCGTCATTTTCATCTCCAGGGCCAGAGATCCGCTGATACTTTTATAAGGCCAGTAAACAAGTGACTGCACAGTGTAGTTAAACGAGTTCTCTCGCCCGCCCTGGACGTATTCCAAATCAACTTTATCAATTTCTGAGCTGTTAATTCGAGTCACATCCAGCCAGATGCGCCCATTGATCACCGCATTGATTTCAGATGTTCTGTACCCACCGGCAGCTATAAGCTTTTGTAATGCCGCATCATTTTCCAACTGCTTGAATTCGTCGGTATAGACCAATTGAAAATAGGGTGTGGTGGATAGAAGGTTCACCACTCTGGCCCGAATCTGATTACTGAGCGCTTTTTCCTGCTCTGGCGTCAAACCAATCTTTTTAATCTGCCATTGACCGTCTCGCTCTACTTTGAAGACTCGATTGATCGATACTACTTCAAAATTACCGATTGCGACTTTTTGGATGCCGGTAGTACTGACTTCCGCTGGCCTGACAACTTTGAGACGGATTTTAGGAGCGCAACCGGAAACAAAGATCGACATCAGGATGATGAATAAAGCGAATCTCCAGATGCTTAATCTACATTTTACATCAACTATCTCATGTGACATCACATCACTCCGTTTTTCTTGATTCAATCTTATTTTTAGAACAGTTTTGGAATAGACTATCTTCAATAAATGCTGGCGTTTTAATTTGCAGCTTGCTTTCTGACGTTTTTATGCGCCCGTAATTGGAATTCCATTCGACCAATCCCTTGGGCAAAGAGAGCTGAGTTCGGTTTCTTTGCCAGCGCCTGACTGTACAATTGCATAGCGTCTTCATAGTCTTCGATGGTAGTGGCGCCTGCTTCATATGTCAGGCCCAGGTTGTATAGATCATCCGGGGTGGTAGCGCTGACAAGCAGATCTCTGGCTTTTTGATACTGTCCCTCTTCAATCATTTTTTGTGCTCGGTCGTTTCCACCGGAGGCCACCTCAGTCTGGATTAACGTTCGATAGGGTGAAATGGTTTGGATGAATTGCGTCAGTGTCTTGTGGACGAGTTGGGACAGGATCTCTTTTTTTTCTTTTGGGTCAATATCCCGGATATTCGGAGCTACTTTTTCATACCATCTGGCTCTGTATGAATCGGGGTTTGTGGCTCTGACGACACCAATTTCCCGGATCACCACCGGTGCGATGGGGGTGAAACGAAACCAAAACCAGATCAGAGGCGCATTATCACCTGACTCCCTGACATTATGGTAGGACCCCGGAGAGACCGTATGCCTGCTGAAACTTGCTGCATCCGAACGAATTGTGAGTGTCTCCCGGTTCGTGCCGATCTGGGTGAAACTCAGATTGACCTGGGCGAAGAGAGAGAGGTTTTTGTATTTGTAAACCCGGACTACCTCGTCATAACGGGGAAATTCCTGAACGCCCAGCAAGCTTAAGCCCATAGAAAGCCCCTTTTCAACCAGACGGGACTCCATTGTGGGGAGCTTGCATAACATGCCGCGACGGCTGAATGTGATGCCCTGATTCGAGGAATTTCCGGCGGTGCCTGCGCCGACAAGACCCGAAATACCGCTTTTACATTCGGCTTTTTCAGTTAATTGCCCCTGATCAACTTCACCCCCACTGATAATATCTCCCTGAATGACCGCTACAGTTTCTCGGTTAGGGTCGAATCCAGCGGGTGGACCGATAATCACGTCAAATCTGCCCATCTTGTTCAGACGACGTTTCAAGGCTGCCATCACTTCAGATTTTAACAGCAGTTTGTCCGCCGTATCATTGATATTTCCCGGATCGATAAATACTTTCTTAATGCTCCGTGAAATAGCACGTTTTCCCGGTCTTTGAACTTCAAACTGCGTTGCCTGCGTAAATCCAGGTTGCAAACAAAACAGTATCAACCAGATCGCAAAGAATCCGGTATTTAATTTCATGGCGCTCTCCTTCGCTGAATCGAAAACATTTTTAGTCGGTGATTAGAAACCTCTGATTCTCTTCAAAGCTTGATCGGCCGCTTCGCGAACCTGGTTGCTGCCGTCTCGTGTCAGCTTTTCAAGCAGATCTGTGGCCTGCTTAGCCTTCAGTTGACCTAGAACTGTGATGAGTCGAATCCGCGAATTGACATTTTCTTCGTCGGTCGGGAGATTTTCCAGTTCCGTCATTACAGGGGTGACAGCTCGACGACCCAGTTTAACCAGTCCTTCCATGACGTTTTCGGCAATCTCTCGGTTCCCGATTTCTTTTAATAACCAGTCTGCTACTTCTGGGCTTTTAAAAGCGATCAGCAGTTCAAAATTTGTCCGGTTTTCAAAATAGGTCTTACCCACCAGGTTTTTGGCAATTCCGGAAGCAACTCTGGGTCCAACGGCCAACATCAAGGTTTTAAATTCCTCTTTTTCAGCTCCGCTAGCGGCCTGTGTATATTTTTTGACCAGCAGATCAATGGCAGGGGGTCCCATATCCCGGATAGCCCCGGCAGCAGCCTCAAATGTCTCGCCCTTTGATGCCATGGCAATACTCAACAGTTTTTGTGAAGCCGGGGCATACGCCATTTTGCCGATAGTTCTGATGGCAGCGTTTTTAATCGGTTGAGCAGAATCATCTAAAACAGGCATCAGGATCTGCCCGGCTTTGTCCCCTCCGATTTGTCCGATCAGCGCGATGGCTCCCAGGCGGGTTTTTTCGTCCTCGCCATCATCCAGGAGGCCCTGAGCCATTTCCAATGCTTCATCATTCTGTCCTTTTTGATGCAGTGATTTGGCTTTGTCGAGACTGGAGCAACCGGCCATGATGAAAATTAATCCCAGAATTAGGATCAGGACTCGTCCCATTTTCATTGTTTTCATAGTATCCTCAGTTTTCTGTGATTTATGATGAAAAAGTGTTGGCGCCAGCCTATTCTTCCACAGTTTTTTCAAATACCAGATCGGTCAGACCTGGGGCAATAATCGGTTCATCCGCAGAAAGATTGCTACCGTCCAGTAGATCGAGAATCGTATCCGACAGCCGTGAAGGTTTTCCGGCATAACGCACAAATACGCGATTAATGGATGGCTTGGCATCCTTGAGTGAATTATCAAAATTGATAAAGCGGAAATTATCTGCTTGTGCCTTTTCGATCAATCTTCTGGTCTTTCTGAATTCACTTCCTGAATACCCTTTCATAACCAGCTCAAACCGGACCAATTTGTCACCACCGACATCAATGGTCGACATCTCTTTGATGATTTGAGGAATAAAAGACTTGCTCATATCCTCATAGGCATCTTTGATCAGCCCCGTGAGCATAGCGGAATCGTCGGTATTGGCCCCTGCCTGTCTTGCAACCTGCACGATCGTGTTGGCGAAAGCTCCGCCAGAACCCACTGAAATATTTTTTGCTGTGACGTTGAGGTTCAAGGCCATACTCCTGCCCGTTTTGCTGACGGACATGATGTTCACTTCCACCACAACCTTAGCAAGTTTCTTGAGAATGGAAAGGCCTGTTGCATAAAAGGCTTCCGCATTCTGCATTTGCTGATCTAAGGCTGCATCACCGGCTTTGCTCCCGGCCACCATGGCCATGAACTGCTTTTTAGATACTTTTGTAAAAGCGGCTTTCATTTTAGGGTCCTCCTGCAACGAAGCCACAGCGTTTCGAAAATCCAGCGCCTTAAGACCGCGTTGGTTGAGCTCGGTCTGTATCTGGTTCATCAAGGCATCCTCAATATCGGAAAAACGATACCCGATCGCTGACAGATTCAGGTCTTTGGGACTGGTCACTACTGTTACCAAAGTGCTGCCGCTGGCATCAATGAGTCTCAAATCCTTCTGCAGGGCAACCAGAACTTTCTGACGGTTGACCTTGAAAGAAGCCGAAATGCCATAAAATTTTTCAAGATAGATTTTTTTCCCACCATTGACTTCCCGATCAACAATGTATTTATCTATATTTTTAGATAGATAGCGTTCTATCTCTTCATATCGTCGGTTATAATCCTCAGCGGACATCAGCTCCCGGACCATTGTTTCAACTGCAATGATAGCCGCGTTCTCCATCGCTTTGCGTTTAGCTGCTAAGGCATTCTCCTTTTTGATCAAGGCTTTGGCTTTAACATTGATGACCCGGACATCCGGTGAGTCTTCTCTGAGAGTTGTTCTACCGGTGACATCAGCCAGTGTCAGGAAATCTGCTTCTGTGATTGGCGCCGGTTTTGATCCAAAACTACATGATACCAGTAATGATGTGATGATAATCGCTAAGATTTTATTTCCTGTTTTCATGAGCCCCTCTTTGCATGAGTTGGATTTGCTTATTGACAGCTTTTATTGTGCAAATTTCTTTCGTGGTCAAATTGATCATTCAGCAATTGCCACTCAATGTGGAAAAATATAAAACGGTAAGGTTTTTATTGCTGGTAAGTAAGAATTTTAAAATAATAATTCAATAATTAAAAGGTTTTTTTGATATTGCCAGCGAAGTGCACTCACCCATATTGAATCTGGCAGCGGCGATCGGCTCTGTAGATCGAATCAGAGAGTTTTTTATACCCTTGTCGGTTTGGGTAGTCTTAAAATCAGTTTTTCAGGAATTATGGGAGGAGTTGAACACTCTTGGAAATTTAGGTTCTACAGCATCGACAAAAAATAGATAATTTATCTGTAATAATAAACTGTTAGCTGTGCTACGACCTTGTCCATCGATTTCAGGCTTATTTTTAAGAAAATCACATTGCATTAGAGAGCTGAAAATGATATTTTAAAAAATTAATATTAATTACAGTTGCGGGATTCTAAGGAATTATTGTGAGCATCATAAAAGCGGTCAAATAGTTAATGCAACTTTCTGAAAATCTTTCTAGTCTACTAACAGAATTAATACAGCCGCTGGCACAGGTTTCTGGCCTTGAATTGGTAGAGATTGATTTGAAACAGGATGCCGGTAATACGATCCTTGACGTGGTCATTGATAAGGAAGGTGGAATTTCGATTGATGATTGCGCGACATTGAGTAGAAAGATTTCATTGGCGCTGGATGTGGAGGACCTGATTCCTTTTAAGTATCAATTGGAGGTGGGATCCCCTGGAATATTCCGCAAGTTGAAGTCGGAAAGTGAGATAGAAAAGCACGTGCAAGCAAGAGTAAAGGCGGTTTTTAATGAGCCGGTCTCGGGGCATAATAAATTTGTCGGGACTTTGACCCGATTTCAGGATGGGAAAATTCATATCCGCAAGAAGAGCGTGGAACTGGTGGTCGATTTTCAGCAGATTAAAACAATTCAGCTGTATCCTGATATTTAGCTGTTGCTGAAACTATAAATACTGGCAGCGGTTAATGTGCAGGAGAGAGACATAGAAGCTATTGACCAGGACTTAAATTATACCGATAGGAGTATTACATGAAACCTGGTGGTTTATTGGAAGCGATTATGGAGTTGAGTCACGAGCGCGGTCTGGATCAGGACGCGATTGTGGAGGCAATTGAAGATGCCATCGTAGGCGCAGCGTATCGAAAATACAAGAACTACAAAAATATTGAGGCTGAGCTGAACCTGCAGACCGGTGAGATTGATCTGATGCACTATAAGGTGGTCGTGGATGAAGTGCAGGACCCTGACAACGAGATTCTGCTTGATGAAGTGATCAAACTTGATCCATTGGCAGAAAGTGGCGATGAGGTTGAGTATGAAATCGACAGCAATGAGTTTAAAAGTGTCATTGCCCAAACAGCACGGCAACTGATTTTTCAAAAGATCAGAGAAGCAGAACGGGAATCGGTGATTGAAAAGTATGCCGAAAAGAAGGGCGAAATCATACATGGCACCGTTTCAAGGATTGAACGGGGCAGGGTCATCATTACGATTGGAAATGCGGTAGAAGCGACCCTTGAATATAGAGAACAGATTCCATTTGAGAAACTTCAGGCGGGTGAGAACGTCAGACTTTTGTTGATCGATTTGCTTTCTGATGGCAGGGGCCCCCAATTAGTCGTTTCTCGGACACATCCGAATTTTTTGATCAAGTTGTTTGAAGTTGAAGTTCCCGAAGTATACGACGGGATCATCGAAGTAGTTGCAGCAGCCAGAGAACCCGGAAAAAGGGCCAAAGTCGCTGTTTATACTACCGAGAACGATGTTGATCCGGTGGGAGCCTGTGTTGGTATGCGGGGCTCGAGAGTACAATCGATTGTATCTGAGTTGTGTGGTGAACGGATTGATGTCATTGAGTGGTCGGAGAGTCTGGAACAATTTATTGCCAATTCCCTGGCCCCGGCTGAAATCATTGAGATTGACCTGGATGAAGAGAATGGGTCCGCGAATATCAAAATCGCTCAGGACCAGTTATCTCTGGCGATCGGAAAACAGGGACAGAACGTGCGTCTGGCTTCAAAATTGACTGGTATTATGATCAATATAAACCCTTGGGAACCAGATAGGGGTTTAAAAATTGAAGAAAGTATCACCGATAAATTGGAAGAGAAGCCTTCTGCAGATGAAAATGAGATAACAACTGAAACTGCCAAAATAGAAGATGCTGCTGAAAAAGGGAACGAGGCGCTCGATCCCGTTGAAACAGAATCTGCTGCTGAAAAGGGGAACGAGGCGCTCAATCCAGTTGAAACAGAACCTGTTGCTGAAAAAGGGAACGAGGCGCTCGATCCAGTAGACCTCCCGGAGCCCGTTGCAGCAGAAATTGAGGATAGGGATGAAGTGCCAGCGATAGAGGACCAGAAGAAGGTGGATGATGAAAGCGTTGAGGATGAAGAGCTACCCATCGACGATCTCAAAAGTGAGTTCGTTCCGAACACGGATGCTGAAAAAAAGTAGTAACCTATTAAGCCAGGCGTTGGTTGCCTTAGTGATTTTGATTGAAATATGTTTGTTGTTTGAAATGAAAAGAAAACTTCCGGAGGTTTGTTCATGTCGTTGAGAGTGTTTGAACTGGCAAAAGAATTGAATATTCCCACAAAAGAATTGATTAAACGCATAAAGATTATGGGAATAGAAATTACGGGGAATTTTTCTGCCCTGGCCGATGAACAGATCACGGTGATCCGGAAAAACTTTCTGGAGCCCGCCACTCGCATTAAAGAGTCAGTTGTATCGGGTGATGAAGGCCCCAAAAGAGTCCGTCGGAGAATAATCTCGGCGAAGAAAGCAACAGAGGGACGAAAAATTAAAGAGTCCCTGAAGTTGGACGATGCCCCTCTGGAGAAGGACGTTGAAACACGAAAACAGATGTCTTCAGAAGAGGATCAGACGGAGACAGTGAAAAAGCCGAAAAAGGTTATTCGGAAGAAAGCTGTTGAGCCGGTGGATGAGGTAGCTGAAGCAGACGAAGAGAGGAAACCGGATGAGAAGAAACCGGATGAGAGGAAACCGGACCCCAAGGCAAAAGAAGAATTGAAAAGGACGCCCGCCAAGGATATTAGAAGGCGGATTATGAGAGCCGCTCAAAAGCCAGTGGAGCCAAAGCCGGACCCGGTAGCAGAGAAGAAAGCCGAAAGAAAAAAGGCGAAAGAAGAAGAAGCAGCAGCAGCAGCAGAAAAGAAAGCAGCTGCTCAGAAGGGTGTTGAAACTGCGGAAGTTGCTGGAAAGCCCTCAAAGGCTGCGGGGAAAACGGATAAAGAGGGTCTAAAAGAAACTAAGGCGAAGAAGGCTGGATTTGCAAAGAAAGGGAAGGAAGAGACAGTAGACAAAGGGAAGAAGACGGAAGTTGGCGGTACAAAGGCCGCAAAGCCCAAAAAACCGGATCCGAAACCGGCAGGTGTTGTTGAAATTCGTAAAACCGCAAAAGATTTCGCCAAGAAAGAAAAAACAAAAATTGATCCTAAAACGATCCCGGATCAGCTGGAAGAAGATATCGGTGGTGATCTTGAAACAGAGATTTTACCAACAGCCCGGCCGGGTAAATTCACGCCAAAAAAGCGATTTTCCAAGTCGTCCAAGCGCAAAGACAGGAATCGAAAACATAAAATAGTCAAAAAGGAGGTTCACACGTTTAATCCCAGACAAAAAGATCTCATAGTTGGAGAGTTCATTACAGTGGGTGATCTAGCTGGATTGATCGGAATCAAGGTCCCTCAAATCATCAAGACGCTG
>Ga0075122_10001612_pt1 | contig 15681 bp, 35 predicted proteins | sample AntAceMetag02UKB_FD_69790 | JGI IMG/M metagenome (GOLD analysis project Ga0075122, IMG submission 69790) | Saline lake microbial communities from Ace Lake, Antarctica - Antarctic Ace Lake Metagenome 02UKB | ecosystem: Environmental > Aquatic > Non-marine Saline and Alkaline > Saline | place... | reverse complement strand
AGATTGACCAATTAAACTCCAAAGACGACTCTGAAAGAATTAAGGATACGTGTTTGAATCTTGACTTTAAAAAAATAGTTCCAGAGTTAATTATTAAAGACATAGTTAATCCTTTTGAGTTAGGAACAATAAAAGTATATAAAAAAGATATTGCACTACTTAAAAACTGGGATTTTGTGGGGGGTTTTGTGGGGGCTTCGGTTCGGGCTTCTGTGGGGGGTTCGGTTAGGGATTCGGTTTGGGATTCGGTTAGGGATTCGGTTTGGGATTCGGTTAGGGCTTCGGTTTGGGATTCGGTTTGGGATTCGGTTAGGGGTTCGGTTTGGGGTTCGGTTTGGGATTCGGTTAGGGCTTACACATCATCATTTTTTGATTTAAAACAATGGAAATATATAGACCACAAAAAAGGAGCAAATCCATTTCAACCCGCTATTGATTTATGGGAGAGAGGTTTAGTTCCAAGTTTTGATGGAAAAATATGGAGATTACACGGCAAGGGTGGAAAAATACTATGGGAAGGTGGGGTTATAAAGGTGAAGGAATGAAAGACCAAGAGATTAGAGATGCAGTAGAAAATATCGCGGGATACTTAGAACATGACTCACTATTTGGAGAATACGAAAAGAACGTTTTACCAATATTGTATAACTTAGCCCAACAATACCTCTCAATAAAAGGTATGCCAGTGGAGAAGAGAGAGAACTACCAAGATAGACCGTATCAATTAGGTTATCAAGATGGTTCTAACGATACCCTTAAAGACTGCAAATTAGCGGTGATGAAGATGTTTAGCGTAGAGAGGATTGTAGAGGTGATTAAAGATGGAAAATACTATAAAGGAAATATTTACGAACAATTACAACATTATAGTAACGGTGATTGTGATGAAAAGAATCTTATTAAAGACATAGCCCAAGCAATCCACAACCTTATAAATGAGGAGGAGAAATGAGTATGACAAGAGACGTACAAGATGGTTTAAGAAGTTTACTAATATGGAGTAGTTCTAATGATTGCCCATTTTGGGGAAGGTCGATTGTGCAGAGGAGTTTAGATTTAATAGAGCAAATTTTTCAGCAGAGAGAGTTAGGACGCTATGATGCTTTGAAAGAAGATAATTTTGGTGAGGAGAAAGAATGAACCTAACCCAAATAATTAAAACCTTAGACGAAGTAGTTATGAAACAAGTATTTGACAAAGACGAGTATATTATTGCAGTAAGTAGGGCACAGAGTATCCTTAAAAAGATAGACGAGGGGAAGATGGGTAAAGAAATAAATGTGTTTTTATGTAAAAGACATGGAATAAAATATGAGGGAGTCTTAGCAAGAGATATAGCCAAATCCCTAACTAATTACCTTGGAGGAAGAGATGAATAAGTTTCTTAAATATACAATTAAAAGAGCAATGGTAAGAGTACTATTTTACTTTCTATTAATCGTAGTGCTTACAGTTTTAGAATCAAATAATATTATAAATAACAAAACAGTTTTTATTACCCTAACATTGGCAGTATTAATAGCAGAAATTAAATCAAAATTAACAGATGATAAATATTACCTTGGAGGTGGAGAGTGAAGATATGTAAAAATGATAGTGTTTTGTATGTTGACGTTGAATGTTTTGGATGTAAAAGACCAATTGCTCTTTCATATACTACAGAAATTGGAGGTAGGAGATATTGTTATAGATGCACTGAAAAATTAAGCCCGACAAAGGAGATAATTAATAAAGAGGTTAATAAATGAAAACTAAACTCTGGAAAATACTATCTAACCCACCTATGATAAAGATAAACGGTATTAGCGTTCCTGCTTGGCAAGTACCGAGTATCGAGGACAGGGAAGCTATGGTAAACGCTATAGTAAAAAAGATGCCCAAGAAGAAGAAGTGTAATCCGGGCTATAATGCCTGTGTTAATGATATGAGGAAATAATGGGACACAAAAGTAGAGGTGGTTATGTTGTTGGAGTAAGTTTTTGTAAAAACTGTGGGAAGATAACCTACGATATACTGTGTTCTGATTGCACCAAGTCTATAATAGTTCTCAAGGAGAGGATAACAGAGATAGATAAAACGTTGGAACAAATAGGAGGTAGTGATGTTTGTGAGAAGAAAGAGGAACGTAGTAGTAGTTGAGTTGAAGAATGAAATAGAAGCATTGTTGGAGAACAAAGAGAAATTGATTAAGAAAGCGTTGATGCACCAGAGTAACATTGAAGATGCACGTAAAGAAGTAGTTGAGGTCAAGAATGAGTTAGTAGAACTTAGACTCACTAAGAAGATGGAGTTGAAAGAAGTTGAGCATCTAGTTAGAATGGCTAAAGAGAAGAACGCTATAGAGTTTGAGAAGAAGTTAGCTCAGGTTGAGGTAGAGAAGCTTAAAGAAGCTACTGAGCTTCAGAAAACGTACTACGACAAGTCTATGAAAGATCTCAAGGAGATCTCAAGTGAGATCCTAAAGAGATTACCCAACGTTAATATGTCTATTAATCAGGGACATCCAAAGGTAGGTAAATAGTGGTTACGGTTGGTATGACTGGTGCTTCCTATACTGGTAATTGTTCTACAGGTACAGCAGGTAATTGGGTAGGGACTGTTAGTGATAACAGCTATCTTCGTCCTTTTCTGGAGGACGAGGAGCCGGAGGAGCTGGATAGTAGGCACTGGTGGTTGCGTTCTTCAGAAGAAATCTTTGGAGGTCATAAAGCTGAGAAGAAGCCTGTAGGTATCTTGGAAGAGTTACGTAGTGAGATAGATGAATGGTTGGAGGGAGCTCTTACATGATTGGAGCTTCGTATGCATCATTATTGGGGTCAGCGTTGGGTAATGTATCCGCGCTGACCAACGCTCAGCTTCAACAACAACAACTTCAAGCTCAGCCTGGAGTACATTATCCTGTACAGTCTGGTACTGCTGTTACGTGGTCAGATAATACAAGTAGTCAGGGTTGGGCAGATAATTCAACAGGTTGGGCTCAGCTAATTCAAGATCAGCTAGAGGAGTGTAAAGAAATAAGACAAGAGCGGGATAAACCTAAGCTAACGTTTATTGACGAACTCCGTGAAGAGATAGACTGTTGGCTTGAAGGAGCGTTGGATTGAGTAAACTAATAGACAGCATCCAAAATTTAGTAGGTATTGGAGATACAGTATTGGATTTGTGTTGTGGAGATTGCATCATAACCCAACATATCAAGTGTGGTAGCATGTTGGGCTTAGATATACATAAGCCTTATTTAGAAAAAGCTAAAGGCAGAGTTGATATGCTTCTTAATGCAGATGTAAGGTTTATTGGGAAGCTGTTCTTGCCTCGGTCGTTTGATGTAGTAATATGGTTGGATGGGATAGAGCATCTAGATAGTAGCGAGGCAATAGAAGCGTTGGGTGGCGCAGAGATGGTAGCTAAGAAAATGGTGATTGTTCTTACGCCTGATAAGTTTATAACCAACGATGAGGTTAATCCATACCAACGGCACTATAGCTTCTTCCCTGAGAGCTTCTGGGTTGGCAGGGGCTATACCGTACAAAAGTTTAAGAACAATACGAAAGATTGCCCTATGGTGTTGGCATACAAGAGGATAAAATGAAGTCCTGGAAGATGTTTGAAAAGGAAGTAGCTAAATATTTTGGTGGCATACGAAGGATTCGTATATCCTATAGTGAAAAGATAGGAGATGTTATCCATCCTAAATACTCTATTGAGTGTAAGTATGGCAAGTGCATACCTAAATACTTGCGGTACACTTCTCCAGTGTGCTTAGTTGTTGGTAAGAAGAAGTATATGGTCGTATCTTCTCGTATTAAAACGTTTATGTTTCGTTTAGCACCAAGAGTTAAGAAGAAAAGAGTGGTCTTCTTGGAGAAGGCTGTAGCTCAGGCGAAGCGATATAACCCAACGTTACAACCGTTGGTGTGTGTTAAACACAAAAACCAAAGGGGGTTTAATATCTGCTATGAAGTCAAAGCATAAAGACTATGAAGTGTTGGCTAAAGAACAAAGTGATAGGATCACTGCCGAAATGTTACGAGCTGGTGGGTTTACTGTACCTGATACTCTTCTTGTTCCTCCAGTGTTGGCAGACAACGCTAGAGAGATTATACAGGCAGAGGCGGCTAAAGCTATGGGTATGGACTATACCGGCCTACTTAAAAAGAGTGGTTTTGATACTACAACCGAACCTATGGACCCTTTACAAGCTGTTATAGACGGTGAAGTTGCAAAGTTAAATGGAGGCGTTAAGGTTCCAGAAGTTGATTTTACAGGGCATAGTGCTACTGCTAGCTATAGAGCAGGATTAGGTTATACTGGTAATATGACAGGGAGTACAGCATGATTAGTTTTATAATACCTTACCCGATACACGAGGACAGGGAGGTACAATTCAAACTTAACCTTGAATCGTTGGGTAAGCAGAAGGACAAAGATTTTGAAATCGTAACCATCTCTACTACGGATACCAACCCTGCATCTACACAAAACGAGTGTGTTCGCATGTCTAAAGGCAATATTCTTGTGCTTACCAGCCCTGAAGTAATCAACGCAGAAACCAACGTTGGGTTGATGAAGCAGCTTCCTGAAGGGAGGTTCTGGATTGGTAGGGTTGTTGAAGAATATGCCGGACGTATCCCAGTAAATCTTTCTAACCCAACACTTTTAGCGATAGAAGGTCTCGAGTCCAGACCGGATAGGATTATAGCTAGGTGCACCGAAAGGGACTGGGCCCCTTGGAAATACTTCATAGGTGTCATACATAAGGCGACCTACTGGGATGTTGGAGGTATGGATGAGGAGTATACCAACGGTATAGCGTGGGAAGACAGGGACTTCGCAGATAGGTTAGAGTTCTTTGGTGTGAAATCAATGTTTAACCCAGATATAGCTGGCTTACACCTATATCATAACAGGAGGTACCAAGATGACGGAGAAGAACTTAGGAAAAGGAACAGAGGAATCTACAACAGAAAGCGTAAAGATAGGGAGTTACACTTCAGCAGATACGGTACCGCTAAAGTTGCTACAGGACCACGATTTAATCAAAGGGATAGTTGATTATAATACTGTACAGTTAAGACACGCACAGCTTAACCCTACAAACAAATGTAATTTAGCATGTGAGTTCTGTTCCTGTAAAGACAGAGACCAAATGTTGGAGTGGGGCAGAGAAGAGATGGAGCAACTGATTCACGACCTTGAAGTGTTGGGTTGTGCAGCCGTCACAATCACAGGAGGAGGCGAACCACTGTTGTACCGTTGGATTAATGAGTTAATCGCACTCTGTGTTTGGAAAGCTATCTTCGTTGGGTTAGTTACCAACGGTACTAAGATGCAGTTAATACCTCCTAACGTTTCTTGGGTTAGAATATCAGCAGACACGAATCGAATGTTTGATAGCTATGACTTGGATAAGAGAAGAAAGGGTCCTGACTATGCCTTTAGTTTTGTTGCTCATAGAGCACTTAACCGTTTCAGGCAGGCAGTTTATCCCCTAGGGGAACTTAAGAAGTTTGTAGAGTATGCTAATAGTCAAGAGGACTTCACGCACGTAAGGGTTGTATCAGATATATATAATCCTACTGACAGTATTATTGCGGACGCACGCGTATTACTTAAAGGAATCGACCACAAGGTCATCTACCAGAGCAGAGTGAATCCAACGAAAGGCGTTGAGAAGTGTCTAATCTCCCTCCTGAAGCCGGTCATCGGAGCAGATATGAAAGTGTATCCTTGCTGTGGGGTTCAGTATGCTGTGAAGGAGTCGAAGCGAGACTATAACCCAACGTTAAGTATGGGAGATGCGAAAGATCTCATCAGGATCTCACGGGATCAGCGTTGGTTTGACGGGAGTATCTGTGATGTTTGTTACTATAGTAGCTACAATGAGCATCTTAATATGTTAACCAAGAAGCTTAACCATCGAGAATGGATTTAGAGAGGTGGGTATGAAAAGAGATATCACGAAGAAGGAATTTGAATTATTTAAGGTTGAATGTGAGAAATGGATTAAGTTATTAGGTTTAAAGAGTTGGATAATAACTATTCTACAGAAAAACATTCCCTCATTTGGAGAAATATCATGGTCGTATCCAGATAGATCAGCAACGATAAGTTTAGCTAAGAGTCATGATTCTAGATACATAAACTCTCGGCAGATTAAACTTACTGCTGTGCATGAGTGTTTAGAGTTACTCTTGTCAACCATGCAGGATCTTGCTGAGTGTAGAAGGTGGGATAAAACTGAATGGACAAAAGAACATCATGCTGTAATTAGAACTTTAGAAGGTATTCTTGTATGAAGATACCTAAAGGATTTGGACTACAGATAGAAGCTTCATCTTGTTGTAACCAAGCTTGTAATTTCTGTCCCCACGATAAGTATAGGTTGAAAGGTCGTCATTTAGACAACGATAGATTCTATCAAATCATAGATTCAATACATGACCTTAAGATACCTATCAGATATATAACTTTCAGTGGTATGGGTGAGCCTTTAATGGACCCGAGTATATGGATTAAGGTTGCTTATGCTCAGAAGTTATGTAACCCCATTGAGATTTATACCAACGGTAAGCTGTTAGGAGGGGATAATATGCCTTATGCTGGTAAGTATCTATCCCGGGTGTATGTTTCAATGCATGGCAATACGCCTGAAGAGTATGAGAACTATTCGGGGAACAAGTTTATGACTATGAGAGCACGCTTTAGTATAGCTCAAGAAGTGTTGGGTGATAGGTTATGTCTCTTAAATTATCCCAAAGGTAAGTTAGCACCGTTACTTGACACCAGACCAACCAAACTGCATGGCTTTCACAACTGGAGCGGAGCTGTAGATAGCGTTGGGTTAGCGCAGGGATGTCAGTATTGTGAGTTGGGTTCATACATTATGGTCAACGTTGATGGCACGTTTGGAACGTGTGGTAACGATTGGAATGCTGAGAACAGGGTTCTTGAAAGGCATTTCCCTGCGTGTGAGAAGTGTTATAGTAACGTTGCTTCTTTAGGGGATAAGTTAGATTACTTTATTGATATGTTAGAGGAGGTGGATGGTGGTGTATGATGATGTTTTGGATGGTGAGTGGGTTCGTCCTAAACGGAGGGGTTACAAGATGAAGTGTTGTGACTGTGGGTTGGTACATAGGTTTAACTTTAGAATAGTTAAAGATACAGCGGGTAGGTCTATCATACAATATCAAGCATCCAGAGAGGACAGATAACAATGAAGACTATAAAGGGACCTAAAGGAATTAAGGGAATCAAGGGGAGGTGGACAGTAGTATTAAGTATTATAGCTGGACTTGCGTATCGTGCCGGAGGCATAGGTAAGCCGTGGAACACAAAATACCGAGATTTTGGTGTGCCGTTGGTTGCCGCAGCGTGTTGGGTTATGCTGGGAGGTGAGATGGGCTGGAACTTAGCGTTGGCTTCGTTGCTTCTGTTCGGGTCATTGACCACATATTGGGGTTTTGTGAATAAATGGTTCGGTAAGCCAACGTCTACAAAATATTGGTGGAACTGGATGTTGACTGGGCTGGGAACAGGGTTGGCTTACTTTCCGTTGGGTTGCAGCTCTGCCTTCTGGATTCGGACTCTAGTGTTGGGATTGTTTACTATGGTTTGGAGCGAAGTAATAAGTGAAGTGTTTTGGGAGGAGTTTGGTAGAGGCTTTTTAGTGGTGGCTACTATACCTATATTGTTTATATGAAGTCTAAAGCTGAGTTCTGGGATGACAGTATAGGTAGTGGTAGATTATGTACAGGTACAAGAAACAATCTAACGCAGCTTAAATAGTGATAAGAGTGATAAGAAGCCGTGGGGTTATTACTATGGGGTTAGAAAACAGTTGTAGTGCGTTGATAGACCTACGGCAGTTAAACAAAAAAGGCTCACCTAACTGGTGAGCCTCTTTATTTCCTGTTCTATGATTAACTGTAACCTATCTGAATTATCGTTTTCATTAAGTTCATCAAATCTTATACAAGTTACTTCTCTCTTTGGTTGATGTTTAAAGTGGGATAGGTAATCTTCCAAGTGCCAACAAGTCCTATTCTTTTTCCATCCCCAACACGTGCAGTAGATAGTCTCACAATCGTTAGCCATTCTAACTTCGTGTACTCCATTACCTGATTTGCTCTTATAGGTATTCAGTATTTGCATATCACTCTCCTTTAAAATAGGAAGATAGATAGAACTACAGTAGGCGGAGTGTGCTATGACCTACATCTACCTATCTCCCCATATTAAGTTATACTAATTTAATCTTATTCTTACTCTTGACTGCTACTGCTGGTGCTTCACTTGGTACACCTTCCTGTAGATGTTCAAACACTTTAGGTTCCTTGAATACACCTATCTCTAATCCCCATTTAGTTTTATCAAACAGAACTGCTCTAATATATCCATCAGATGTAACAAACCCTCTACTTGCTGGACAAAATTCAGCTCTTGCTACTAAATTGTTATTGAATAGGTGTTCCCATAGCTTATACATCTGTGCAAGATTACCTTTGGAAGCTCTATCTCTATCAATATCTTTCTTCATACCATTATCACTCGGCATAGTTTCATAGTAAGTACCTATGATGTAAGTATCTGTGTAGTTAACCAACGGCTGATAACCTTCTATCTCCAATACCTTTGTTTGGTCTATTTCAGATACCTCTTGCTCTCCCAATGTAAATGTCAATTCAGATTTACTATACTCTCTGTTTTGATTGTCTAACCATTTCCGTTGGGTTGAACCTTTAGGTAACGGTTTCCCGTCAGGTCCAGTAGTCGTAAGCTGGACTACATCACCATTCACATTCTTGGCTACAATATCAGGTCTCTTGGCTTTAGCTAAATTGCCATATTTGACATTAAAGTTGAGTCCTAATTGGTTATCTACTATACCTAAGTTGTACATTCTTCCTCCTAATTACAAAGTTCACAATTACCTTTAAGACAAGGGAAGCATTTTCCCTCGCCCTCTGCTATTTCAGCTTCATTGAGTTCTACACCACAACATTCACATTTCATACGCACCTCCTCATTTACGGGATTGCTGATACTGGGAAGCCTCGAGGCACAACCCTCTCTTATAGCCCTTGCGGGCTATACTCTCCGTGCCTTAAGGCTTCACCATCACAGCCATCCCTATTGTTCGCTTCAGCAACCAGAGGAGCATTCTCTTACTCATAAATCCTTCGGAATCTCGGGATTCCTCGGATGTATTCTTGTATCATTTATCCGTCTGGTTGCTACGCAGTTCAATCCAACATCGTCATTATTGCTTCCATTAGAATCACATCAGCACACTCTTTAGAAACTATGTTAAAATCTCCTATAATTTCCTTAACTAATGTTCCTGCAATATCAGCACCTACTCCAATAATCATACATCTTACATCTTGTCCGTGTTGTATTATTCTTTGTTTCATTTCTACTATCTCTCGACTTGATACATCTCCATCTGTGAACAACACAATTAACCTATTCCCATCTACTTCTTGCTCTTTGAGTAGTGCTTCTTGTGCTAATGTAAATGCATTTAGCAAATCAGTTCCACCGCCCATTCTCAAATAGTCTTCCCTCCAAGTGTTTTTGTTTAGAAGGCTGTAGTTACAATTAAACCCAGCTATGTCATAATCTACATTGAGTCCTTCTGTGTTCTGTAGCTCATCAAGGCAAGTTGCTATCTCTTGTACGCACCCAGCAACCACTGTATTTCTTCTTGTACTATCAAACTGTAGAGAGGAATTCATAGAACCCGAAGCGTCCATTACCATCATAATCTTGCTCTTTTTCTTCCTTTCTATTTTTTCTTCTTCAAACAATTCATTTACATCTCCAGTAAAGAACGCTGTAAGGTTATCTGTATTAACTTTGTTGCCGTCCTCTATGAACCTCGTTTTTTTGATGTTCAGCAATTCTTTAAACTTCTGTTTAGTTATTTCGGTTATAGCAACACTACCTAACTCACCGAAACCACTTCCTGCTTCAGTCCCTTGTCCTGAACATTCACAGGGATTACCTTTGAGTTCAGATAAGTCAAGGTCTCCATTTCCTTCTCCAATTTTACCTGCTCCACCACCTCCTTTATCTCTCGGTTCATCCTGTATTCCAAATATCCCTAATAACTCTTTGATTATTTCCTCTACTCTATCCCAGTTTTTACCCTCAATAGCTTCTACTCCTTCCCATACCTTAAGTACAATGCTGTGTTTATCTGAAAATGCTTGTACTTCTGCGTCTTCAAGCTTGTATGTACTTAATCCCTCTAATTCATAAATAGAGTTAATCAACACTTTTTTATGAAGAGGAACCTTTGTTAAATCTATAGTTTTCCTATGCTTCTTGTCTATTTCGGCTCCCTCTTTATAGAACCGAGAGATGTTTGGTAACTTACGAAAGTTCTTCCTATCTATTCTTATGTCCTCTAATACATTCAGCATTTGATGTGACTGTTTACCGGGTGCCACTTGTTCTCTAACTTCTTTAGTGATGTCTCTTTTTGTGTAATTCAAGTGCGCGGCTTCGTGCATTAGAGTGCTTAAAGCACCTAACGAGTTATCTGATTTGATATTATTAGGCAACTTTATGGTGTTGGTCTCAAGAGAAGCACAAGGACAAATATCAGGATGAAACTCTATATTTACCTTCATCTCCTTTGAAATCCAGTTGGCTATAATCTCAAATGTCCTTAAATTCATTTGCCTTCTCTCCTTAATTGTTTAAGTTTCTTCTCCAATGCTTTGATTTCTTTAGTAAATGGGTTAACCTTCTTAATAGCATACTTGGTGCTGTTGTGTGTTTTGTACACTACGTAACCGCTGATTAATCTTTTAATATCCTTATCCTTTAGAGTTATATCTACTATTAACCTTGTTCTTGTTTTAGCCACCATATACCTCCTTTAGTCTATTATTTCTACTTCTATTACTTCCCAGTAACTATCGGTACCACTATCTTCAACAATTTCATCTGTACTATTTAGTGCTTTCTCTTTAGCTTCCTCTTCATTAGCAGCCTCGACTTCAACATTTGCATACACATGGTCTACAAGTGTAACTTGATACTTCATCTGTCACCTCCATTACGCTTGTTTACCCTAGACAGTCATTGTATTTCATCACCGCTTATATAGTCCTTGCGGACTATATTCTCATGAAATGCAATAACCGTCGGGTAAACAAGCTCCAGTCGTATCTTCAAGCTCACCGATGTATTCATATAGCCCTTTCGGGCTATATTCCATCGCTTCTCGCACGGAGTGCTCGGCTTTCAAATCAACTCTTTCCATATTGCCTGTGCTACTTTAAAGAAGCTATCTTTAGCTGTTGGTTGGCTTACTGCGTCCAATATACTTGATAGTCCTTCTTCAATAGCATATTTCAATGATATTCCTGCTAACCATAAATCTACTACATTGTTAATCTGTCTTATGCTTATATCTACTGGTAAACTACTCCTATCTATCAGTTGTATTATCGAGAAGAAATATTGTGTGAAGTTATTCAAATCATCGCTCTTTAATTCAGGAAATTTAATCTTTAACGCATTCCTTACCTCCTTTTTAGTGAACTCTGGATATGTTAAATATGTACATCTGCCTAAGAAGTTACTTGCTTTAATATTACCACCAATATACTTTGCACTCTTTGGATTCTGTGCAAATCCTATTCTACATTCAGGATGTAATATAAATAGCTTACCTTTACCATTATCAGCGTCTTTAATATACAGCTCCCTGTTCTGTAGAAATGCGTGGAAATCAAACGTATTAGAATTACTAATAGCATTGATCTCATCAAACAACAGAACGCTCGGGCTTTGTATTGCTTTTACAAACAAGCTCTCTTGGAATACTATGCTTCCATTTTGAATTGTCTTATCTCCAAATAGTTTAGCTAATTTAAAATCTTCATAACAACTAAACAAGAAGAAAGGTAATCCACTCTTAAAAGCATAATATCTATGGCTCCAAGTCTTACCTGTTCCCTGTTTACCTTGCGTTAAAGGATATTTGTATCTACCTGTTCTTACACCTATGTTGTAATGAACTGCTAATCTTTTATCCACATCTCTCAAAATATAGTTATCAAATTCTCCTATAGGCGGTACATACAGCTTTAAATTTTCGTTAAGTTGAGAAGGCGTTAATACTGCGATATCGTCTATGTGTTGTCTTTGTGTTACTTTCCTTGGTGGTGGCTGTGTATCGTTCGGTGTATCTATAGTAACCTTAACTCCTCCTGTGCCACCTAATGGTGTTCCTATCTCGATAAATCTTCCTCGTATTGTAGATTCATCTATCTTCGTGTTAAACTTATCTTGAATTACTGCTTGAATCTGCCAAGCTCTAACTCTGTTTGTTGGGTTAGCTAATTCAAGGTCACTTTTTATCTCAACCAGCTGTTCATTGCTTACAATGCTTTTCAATTTCCACCTCCTTGATGGCTGATGTATACTGGATGTCTTAATCCTCCTGCAGGCAATATGCCTTGATGTTCTATCGTTATTACATCTCCAATGTGCATTGTTGATTTGATTTTATCTGATACTTTTACCGCATTAATCTTTGTAATGTTTGGTGTTACTACTTGGTATTCTACTCTTTCTTTGTATGGGTCGATGTGTGTAACAATATAATCGTTTCTGTCTTTGTCTTTAATTTTAACCCAGTCACAAGCACCATCTAACGTTAATCTACCGTTGAGGTTTTTAACTACTATCCCTTCATAGTTTAGGGATTTGATTAGTTCAAAATAGCTTTGAACTTCACCTTCATTCTCAACTACCTTGCCGTTGCATATCGAGTTTGTCCCAAATACCGTGACAAGTTTCTCTTTTCTTTCTATAAATGGACAACCTGTATAGTTTTGTCCATCATATTCGACAAGATCGAATGGTCTAAAAGTCAATCTAACTTCATCTGTTTTATGAGATAATAAGTTATATAAATCTCCTTTTAAACCACCCCCGAAAAACAGTTCGCCTAATAGCTTGAATGAATTTCCGTTGTCAAATTTGCTAATTACAGGAGAGTCATATCTTGTTGTTCCATATTTGTTGACAAGATATACACCACCAAATGTATTATCTTCTCCTCTTATTAACCAATCAAACTCTCCGTCATACTTTATTTCAGCCCAAGCTGGGTATACGATACTTTTTATATTCCCTCGTAGCTTTGGACACCTTACACTTTTCGTTGTCTTCGTTATCATCATCTTCTTCTTCCTCCTCTCTCATTTGTAAACTCATATCCTTTCCACAAAAACCACACCAGTAATACCATTCATCTTCATAGTAATCACATAGTGCTTGGTCTATGGCTCCGCATTTAGGACATTTGTTGCTTACCATTATCCACCTCCTTTAATATCAAACTTCCTTTTTGAACCTCCATATTGATAAACGCAAGTAATGCTGTAACTATATCTTTAGGATTTATATCCAATTTACCTATTACTACTAATCCTGTTGATACCATTATTGCGTCCTCAAGAAACAAGCGAGTTATTTTATCCCTGAGCTGTTCGTGTATTTCTTCTGTTTTCTTGATTATTTCTGGATCTGCACCTTTAAGGAACCGTTCCAATCTATTCATCTGTTCATCATTCATTATCCATCTCCTTATGGTCGTTAATTTGAACTGTTTGTTCAATTGCACCTAATATCCGCTTGATACCAACAAAGCCTTTCTTCAAATAGATATTTGTTAATACTATTGAGTCAAGATAATCATCTTCAGGTAGTTGTTCTTTTAACAGTATAGACAAATTACTAAATGCACTCATCTTACACCTCCTCATCTTGACAAACTATTTTACCCTTACATTCACTACCGTTGGGATAACACCCAACGACACACACGATGTCGCTGTTATCCATCATATTTTTGTGGTTCTCACATTCCATACAAGTTTGACTATCAGGCCACATTACCATTGTTATATTCATTTCTCCTCCTTGTCCTTTGGTTTTAATCCCCAACTGTAATACTGCAATGCTTTCCAACTCTTACCGTTCTTATTACCTGATATAGTCTTAATAGTTCCTCCGTTGGTTAATATATCGTAAGCTATAATTGTTCTACCTTGTTCTAAATGGTTAAGCACTTCTCCTGTATCAATCATTAACCTAAATACCTTCTTACCTGCTTTTGTTGTTGTTTCAAATGCATTACTGATTTTCATTTCAACACCTCCACTTTTAACCATTTAACACCATTTTGCTTCGCCTCGTTGTGCGTTGAACAGTAAATATCTAATGCTTTCTTATGGTTGTCTTTATCTCCAAATATACTTTTAGCACCACGGTCTTCTACTACATATGTTGTGACTATTTTACCTTGTGTTATTCGTAGTTTAGTGCCAAATGGTAACCAATTACACGCTACACCGCCTACATACACTGGTTTACCTGATGCAAAGTGACCGTCACTCCATTTACCACAACATTTCTCACAAGCACAATAGTGAGTGACTCTCCATAATTCGTTGGCGAACAGATGCCAAGCATATAGGGAACCCAACGCTATTACTACGAACATTGTTATTATCACTAACTTTCTCATCGTTACACCTCCGTTGGTCTATCATTTTTAGATAATCTGCCTCTTTGATACCGTTAAAGTAATAATGCTCATCTTTCATACACACCTCCGTTGGTTATGGGTTATTTTATATAATGAATATGACAAGAGAGTTGATTCCTTTGAGGAAACTAAAAAATAAAAAGGTCAAGTAGGCTGATATTAGCTAATTGCCCGTACAGCACGGTTACCTGTTCGCTTTACAGGATGTCTTCCACCTTGACCTTTACTATTATGTTTCTAAGGTAACATTGGATAGTTACCGTTTGTTCTTGATATAATACGCTTACGCCACATAATCTTTGTTCTCCACTGAACCCAACGCTTGATTAAATAGTTCATACTGCGTTTCCTCCAGCCACTCAGGCTTGTTATCCTCCATTGCTTTCAATAGTCTTGCATCTTCCATTTCGTTAATCTTATCCAAGATAGGACTTAATACCTCACTAATGTGTATTGTCATCACACCTCCGTAAGTTAAGTGTTCGTTAAGATTCCACTAAAAATAAAAAAAATATAGAGAGAGAGACAAGCCTAACCCCCAGAGTATCGTTTGGTATACTCCAAGCATTGGACTTGCCCTCTCAGAACTCTTAACGCTAAGCGATGTATTTCATGGATGCGAAGTCAACAGCCTTGCTCATGTCGATACCAGCGTCGCCTTTCGGAAAGACAAGCTTGCTCTCGTATTCAAGACCGTCAATGGTTGCATAAAACTGTTTTGCACTCCATTTGCCCTTGCCGTCTTTACGCTCGCCACCGCGTGTTACGCATAATAGTGAGTTAGTGTTCTCAGTCACGGTACACCTCCATTCTTAAAGGATTAATATATGCAATCAGTAAGCACTCCGTCTTACCGATTATGAAAAAAAGAAAAATTGAAATGAAATGTGAAAGAGTAATCAAGAGTAAGTCAAAGAGGATAGCACTCGCGAAGCAAGGTGTGTGTGTGGTAAGAGGAAGGGATAAATAGATAATGGAAAACAAAACGATTCTCACTACCTCATACACTATAGATATGGTTATTAATATACTAATAGACACGGGGGCTACATTAGGAAACCTACCCACACCCGTCGGACAAGGCTAATAAGACGGGGGGGGGG
>Ga0075122_10001611_pt1 | contig 15687 bp, 17 predicted proteins | sample AntAceMetag02UKB_FD_69790 | JGI IMG/M metagenome (GOLD analysis project Ga0075122, IMG submission 69790) | Saline lake microbial communities from Ace Lake, Antarctica - Antarctic Ace Lake Metagenome 02UKB | ecosystem: Environmental > Aquatic > Non-marine Saline and Alkaline > Saline | place... | reverse complement strand
AAAGCTAAATATCATATTAAGAGCTTTTTCAAGAAAAAACCAAAAAAAGAAACAAGGAAGAAATAAATTCTTTTAAACGTAGTTTTATTGAATTATAATGGTACGAGTTTGTGGGGTTGATGAAGCTGGAAGAGGACCTGTATTAGGTCCGATGGTTATGGCTGGCGTAGTTATTTCTGAAGATAAGACTGATAAACTAAAAGCACTGGGTGTAAAAGACTCAAAACTTATTGCTCCAAAAAAGCGAGAATTACTGTATGACCAAATCATTGAAATGGTCGATTCTTATTCTATTGTTGAAGTTTCACCAAATGAAATTGACCAAAAAAAAGAAAGTGGGACAAATCTTAATCAGCTCGAAGCGCTTAAAATTGCACAGATTATCAATACATTAAAACCTGACAAAGCAATTTTAGATTCACCCGAACCAACTGCAGAAAAGTTTGGGATTATGGTAAGTAAATTACTTGATAAAAAAGACATAGAAATTGTTTCTGAGCATAAAGCTGATATGAATTATCCCGTTTGTTCTGCAGCATCAATCTTAGCAAAAGTGACTCGAGATCGAGCAGTTAGGAAGATCGAGCAAGAAATCGGGCATCCAATTGGTTCAGGCTATCCTGCAGATCCAAACACAAAGAACTTTTTACAAAATCATTATTCTGATGATAAACATATTCAGCACATTAGAACTTGCTGGGCCACATATAAAAAACTAAAAGGAACTAAGAAACAAGCCAATTTATCTAATTGGTAACACTTTTAAATATCGTTTTCATGCTACTTCATGGGAACACCTGGCGATTATATACAACATAGCTTAGATTATTTGAATCAACAGATTGATGCTTGCACAGCAGAAGAACGTGAGAATTTAGCAGGGCAATTAGCAAAAGATGGTTGGTTATTGAAAAAAGATACTTTTTATAAAAAAGCTGCTACTTCAAGCGTTAGCATTAATTTGGCTAGGCAACCCGCTAAAATTTGTAAGTATAGCGCACCGATTAGAATCTCGAATTTTAGTTTTAAAGTAGCTGAAAGACATATTTCGGAAATAAATGCTTCTTTAGGCCAAGTTTTTGGGCCAGAATTTCTTCAAGGATTAAATGGAAGATTATAATCAACTATCACAATGATTTGAATATTAGTAACCCTTAAATAATTATTTTTTGTTGTTTAGTATGATAAATTTAACATCTCGGATAAGTACAAAACAAGCCCAAAGCGAAAAAGTAGGCAAACAAGCGATTCTCGCTGGCTGGATTCAGGAATCTCGAGTCCTTGGAAAGCTAGCATTTGCGAAACTACGCGATCGTGATGGCGATATTCAAATTGTATTTTTCCCAGATAAGTACAAAAAATTCAAAGAACTTTCTAAATTAACTCGGGAGTCAGTTGTTTCCGTAAACGGAAAAATTCAAGAGTCAAAATTAAAAGCAGGTGGAAATGAGTTAGTTGTAACTGATATGGATGTTTTAAATCTTGCAGAAACGCCACTCCCAATAGAATTTTTAAATAAAGGAATTGAAACCGACTTAAGCAAACGATTAGATTATCGATATTTAGATATTAGAAATAAGAAAATTAAAGCAATTTTTGAAGTTCAAGATGAAATTTGCAGAGCATATCGGGATTTTTTTAGACAAAGAGGATTTTTGGAAATCTGGCCGCCAGCAATTATTTCATCAGCAGCAGAAGGTGGTACTGAACTTTTCCCTGCAAAATATTTTGATAAAAATGTTTACCTTGCTCAAAGTCCACAACTTTACAAACAGCTTTTAGCTTTATCTGACTTTGAAAAAGTATTTTCAATTTCGCCAATTTGGCGAGCAGAACCACATGATACACATAAACATCTAAATGAATCTCGCCAAATGGATATTGAAGTTGCATTTGCAACGCAGGAAGATGTAATTAAATTATTAGAAGAATTAGTCATACATATTGTTAAAAGTGTAAAAAAGAATTGTAAAGAACAGATTGATTTAGTAAATCCTAATTTGAAAATACCTGCATCAAAATTGTTTACTTATGATGAAGCAATTAATGCGCTGAACAAAGCCGGGTTTAAAATAAAAAATGGTGAAGATATTTCTTCAGATGCTGAGCATATGTTAGCAGAGCTTTTCGGAAAGCAGACATTAATACATATCCATAGCTGGCCATCAAAAATAAAACCTTTTTACATTATGCCAAAAGATGGTAAATTAAGTTGTGGTTTTGATACAGAATATGGTGGAATGGAATTAGCTTCAGGTGGTCAGAGAGTTCATATTCCAAAACTTTTGGAAAAGCAAATTATGGATAAAGGACTTAGTCCAAAGAATTTCAAGTTTTACATTGATGCATTCCGTTACGGTGCAGCACCACATGCAGGTTGGAGTATTGGTCTAGAACGACTTACAATGATTATAGCGGGTCAATCAAATATTCGTGAAGCTTGCTTGTTTCCAAGAGATCGGACGAGAATAACACCATGATACCTCAAAAATTGAAAAAAGGTGATGAGATAAGAGTAATATCTCCCTCAAGAAGTTTAGCAATTATTTCTGAGAAAAATATTCCGATTGCTAAGAAACGTCTTAATGACTTGGGATTTAAAGTTACTTTTTCAAAAAATGTTAAGGAGTGTGATGCGTTTAATTCATCATCAATTAAATCAAGAATCGAAGATTTGCATGAAGCATTTAGCGATAAAAATGTAAAAGCAATTCTGACGACCATCGGTGGTTTTAATTCAAATCAGCTTTTGAGATACATTGACTGGAATTTAATTAAATCTAATCCAAAAATACTTTGTGGTTTTTCGGATATCACTGCATTAAGTAACGCAATTTTTGCTAAGACTGGTGTTGTTGGATATTCAGGTCCTCATTTTTCATCGTTTTCAATGTTGGAAGGTTTAGATTATACAGTGGAATATTTCAAAAAATGTTTGATTAATTCAAATTCTTATGAAGTTACGCCTTCAAAACAATGGAGTGATGATGAATGGTATCTTAATCAGATTAAAAAACGTAAATTCATAATGAACAAAGGAGTTATTGTTATTAATGAAGGTTCTGCAGAAGGAACTATAATTGGCGGAAATCTTTGCACATTTAATTTACTTCAGGGAACTGAATATATGCCTAGCTTAAAAAATTCAATACTTTTTATTGAGGATGATGAAGATACAAATGGGTTACTTTTTGATAGAGATTTGCAATCTTTAATTCACTTACCTGATTTTAATAGCGTGCAAGGAATTGTTATTGGACGATTTCAAAATACATCAAATATGACTGAATCAAAAATTACAAAAATAATTAAAACAAAAAAAGAATTAGATAAAATTCCTGTTGTTTATGGTTATGACTTTGGGCACACAACACCAACATTAACTTTTCCAATTGGTGGCAGAGTAAAGCTTGTTGCTAACGGTAAAAAATCAAAATTAGACATACTACAACATTAATTTTTTTATTATATTACTTACTTCGCTAGCAATGCCCCAGCAAGTATAACCTTTACCTTCTAGAATTCGTTTAGATGCATGAATTGTTTTTTGTTTAACTTTTTCAATTTGTTCCGCAGTTAGTTTATCTAGAATTTCAAATTGCATATTATCATCGTGCTCACCAAAAACTTTTGATTTAATTTCATCAAGAGGCAAATTTGTTTCTGCATTTATGAAATATTTTAGTCGAGAAGTATCTAACTGATTATCCATTGCAATCACCTTTTTACAAAATTTTCTCGCAATTTCAGCCAATTGCGTTGATGGATTGCTAACTATAATAATTGTTGCATCTGGCGCAACATTTGTAACTTGTTGGCAGATTCCTTGAATAATTGGTTCATTTGTTTGAGCCAACTCTGCTCGCGTTTTCTCTGTTGTTTTCGCCTTCCCGGCAGTTATCACAATAAAATCTGAATCCTGTGCGTCTGACGTTTTTGTACTTCCGAAAACTTTTGTTTTGGGAGAACGTGAAACAGCAGATTGTCCTAAATCTAATACTTCTGCAGTAACAATTGATTCAATTATATCAATTAGCACAAGTTCATCTGGCTTTATAGCGTGAAGCAAAGAAAATCCAATAGAACTACCAACTCTACCTGCACCAATAATTGAAATTTTCATTTAAGAGTTTAGAAACAGTTTTTATAAATATATCTAGAGTATATTTTATATACAAGACCGTCTTTTTTATTTAATGGGGCATACACATGTATCTAGTTTGCATATGCGAGGATTTAAGTCATTTAATAATAAATCTCAGCTAGAATTAGGCCCAGGTTTAAATTGTATTGTTGGTCCAAATGGTAGTGGAAAATCCAACATACTTGATGCAATTTGTTTTGTTCTTGGTCGCAGTTCAACAAAATCAATTAGAGCAGAAAATATTCAAGATTTAATTCACAAAAAGAAAGATAAGCATGTTGGTTCGGCAGATGTTGTTTTTAGATTAGATAATAGCAAGCAGCTGTTTCCTTTTGAAACAAAGCAAATTGAAGTAATCAGACGAATTACTAGCGAAGGCAAAACTAAATATTATATTAATGGTAAAAGGGCTAATCGGAGACAAGTTGTTGAATTACTTTCAATTGCCAAAATTCATTCTGAAGGGCATAATATAATATTACAAGGAGATATTGATAGATTTATTTCCATGTCTCCTATTGAAAAAAGACAGATTATCGAGGAAGTTGCAGGGATTTCGGTTTATGAAGCACGCAAAAATGATGCATTAAGGGAATTAGGAAAGGTAGAAGAAAAACTCAAGGAAGCAAAAATAATTCTTACTGAAAAAGAAACATATCTAAAAGGACTTGAATCAGAAAAAATGCAAGCAGAAAAATATCGCAGTTACACAAATGAGTTAGAAAATTCAAAAGCAACTGGATTAAAACTTAAAATCGATGCAATAAAAAGAAAAAAGCTTGAGATAAATAGTAAATTTAGTAAAATTGAGAAAACTCAAAAGAAGTTTCAAAATGAGATTTTAGAACATGAAAATAAAACAAATTTTATACAAAATAAAATCAACACAATCGAATCAAAAATTGAGAAAAAAGGTGGGGAAGACCAACTTGATTTAGAACATGCAATTTCAGATCTTAAGCTAGCAGTGGATAGTGCAAAAAATTTGATACTAAGTTCAAATAATGAAATTAATCGAATTAACCAGCGACGAAAGCAATTGAACACAAGCTTAATTGATATTAATAAAAAAATACTGGATAAGAAAAAAGAATTGAGTATATTAAATAAAGAAAAAAATACTTTTTCAATTAGCTTAAATAAATTAACGGGTTTAGCCCAAAATTCTGCCAAAAGTTTAGATGAATTAGACGTCCTATTTGAAAATAAAGAAAAAGAAATTGATAAAATCAAATCTGAAAAAGAGACAATTACTGCGCACGTAAGAGATTTTGAATCAGATACTAAAATTATTGATTATAAAATACATGAAATTGATTCAAAATTAATTGAAATAAGTAAAAACCAAGAAGAGATTCGTAAAGTGCACAAAAGTAAAGATTACTATAAATCTGTTTTAAATAAAATCAATAAACTTGCTTCAGAAGATTCATCATTAGCAGTTCAGCTTCAAGATTTAAGGCAAAAAGTTGATTTTAATGAAGAGTTACTCGCCAAACTGCGAATCGATTCAAATGCAACACAAGAATTATTAATGAGAGATAGAGCGATTTCGCAAGTTCTTAGCGCTAAAAAAGAAATTAACGGAATCATTGGTACTGTTGCGCAACTGGGCACTTCAAAAAAAGAGTTCCAACAAGCATTAGCAGTTTCAGCAGGCAATCGAATGCGTAATGTTGTTGTTGATAATGAAAATGTTGCTATTTCAGCATTAAGTTTATTAAAAAGAACACAAGTAGGCGTTGCAACTTTTCTTCCTTTAACTAAAGTAAAACGTAGAGATTTATCAGCATTATCCATTCAGGCATCTAAACAACCAGGTGTTTTCGGATTAGCTTCAGAATTAATAAATTGTGATCCAAAATATAAGCGCGTATTTCAGCATGTTTTTAGAGATACAATTGTAGTTCGCGATTCATCGACTGCTAAATCTTTAGGAATTGGACGGTTTAATATGGTAACGTTAGAAGGTGATGTATTTTCATCATCTGGTGCGATAACAGGTGGTTTCAGGAAAAAAAATATTGGAATTAAATTTGCAGAACGAGATATTTCAAGTAGAGTTGAAAAAGATGAAAAAAATTTATCTACACTAAAACGTGAGTTATCTCGTACCGAAAAAGCTAGAAATCAACTTCAAGAAAATTTAATTCATTTACGTCAAGAAAAAGCTGAACTCGAAGGTAAACTTGGTTCAGCAGAATCTTCAGAAACAGATCCATCAAAAGTTATATCTGAGAAAAAAGAGCTTATTGCAAAGCAACATTCAATGATTTCTGAACAAAAAAAATTAAAGCAAGCAGAACAACACGCCGAAAATAAAATAAATCATAGTATCCTTGAAAAAAATGCCATTGCCGTCAAAATAAAAAATCTGCGATTTGGTTCGCAAAGTGGTGAAGTTAAACGACTTGAATCAAAAATTAAAAATCTTGATGCTAAACTTGCCACACTAAATGCTGTTTTAGAAAATTCACTTGAATCTGAGCAAGAAAATATTAAGAAATTATTAGTTCATTTAGATAAAGAAAAAGCTGAATTTGATGAACAAATTACTAAAGAAAATCAAAATATTAATGACAATAAAAAAATGCTTGATAAAAAACAAAAAGAAGAAAAAGAATTTTATGGCTCACTAAAAGCCTTGTTTGCTGAAAAGAAAAAATATAATGAATTACTGGAAAAATTGCAAGAAACAATACATAAATTAAATGAAAGCATGACTGGCGATAATGAAGAAAGAAATGCACTAACAATTGCTAATGCCAAAATAGAAGCAGAATTTGCAGCAGTATCTGAAGAATATGAACCATATAAAAAAGCCAAAATTTTACCACATATTAAAAATCAAACACAAGCAAAGATTAGCCAAGAAGAATTAACAAAAAAAATTGAACAGCTGGGTGGTGTAAATATGCGAGCACTTGAAATTTATGACAATGTTAAAAAAGAATATGATAATTTAAATTGGAGAGTAGATAAACTGGGCAAAGAGCAAGACTCAGTTATCACTGTAATTAATCAAATTGAACATCGTAAGAAAGATTCGTTTATGAATACTTTTAATGAAGTTAATCGACATTTCCATAATTTATTTGAAAAAATATCACATAAAATGCGCGCAGAACTTATATTGCAATATCCAGATAAACCCTTTGAAGGTGGTTTAGCGATTAAAGTTAATGATCAAAATGGAAAGGCAATGTATTTAGGGTCATTGTCTGGCGGTGAAAAAACACTTGTCGCACTTGCATTTATTTTTGCAATTCAGGAGCACAGTCCTGCACCATTTTACTTGCTAGATGAAATTGATGCAGCGCTTGACAAGCTGAACTCAGAAAAAGTTGCAAAACTTTTACAAGAATATAGTAAAAAAGCACAAGTTATCATAATTTCACATAATGATTCTATTATCTCCGCTTCAGATAATCTTTATGGAATCTGGATGAATAAAAAAGGAGAGAGCTTTGTAAATAGTTTGAAGATATGATAAAATATTATCCAACAAAGCAACATGAAGAAGCATCAAAGCAATTAGTAAATTTTTTCAGTAAAGATAAAACTGTGATGAGCATGCTTTTGTTTTGCTCATGTGCTCGCGGAAAAGCCATTAAAGATTCCTGTTTAGATATTTGTATTATTGTTAAAGACAAAAAGCAAATTAGTAACATCCATAAGAAGTTCAGAAAGTTTGAAGAAAATCAAGTAGTTGTTGATTTGAAAAAAATAGGACTTTATTCACATATTGATTTATTAGTAACTGATGCAAAAGTAGTTGAAACTCAACGAGACTGGACTTCAGGACCCGACGAGTTTGAGTTAGAACTGGGCAATATCTTTAACTACAGTGTTGTTTTATTTGACCACAAAAATTATTTTAAGAACTTGCAAAAGAAATGGATTCCATATTATTCTGAATCTTTAAGAAAAAAACGTTTAGAAAAAGTGATTATGTATTGCTTAAATAATCTTGGACATGTTGAGCCATATGTAAAAAGAGGACTTTATTTTCAAGCATTTGATAGATTGTATGGAGCAAATCAAGAGTTTATGCAAGCATTATTTATTAAGAAAAAAACATACCCAATAAGTTATGATAAGTGGATTAAAGAACAATTTGTGGATATTCTTAAGATGCCTAAACTCTACAAACAGTTTGTAGATAATATTCAAATAAAAAATTTGGAGAGTGATGAGCTAATTTCAAAAGCCAAGAATCTAATTAAATTAGTTAATCAACATTTGAAATGAATAAAAAACAAATTCAAGGAGTTGTAAACGCATATGATCTTGGCAAGTTAATTAGCTACAAGCCCGCTGCTAAAGGCTTGGTTAATGATAATAATATTGTAAAGACGAGTAATGATCAATATGTTGTGCGGAAATTTTTTCAAAATAGAAATATTCCTGAAGTTAAATCTGAATTAGAGTTATTAGATTATTTAGTTAAAAAGAAATTTCCATATCAAATACCTGTGCCAATTAGATTACCCAATGGAAGTCGTATTTTTAATAATGAGTGTTTGGTTTACAAATTTATTCCCGGAGTAAATAAAAGATCTTTTTCAGAGTCCCAAATCAAAGATTTAGCAAAAATGATTGCAACATATCACAAATTAATGACAGGATTTAAACCAAGCTACAAAAAAGATTGGGGAAATGCATTTACAACTGCATGGCAAAAAAAAGAGATGTCAGATCATTGTCCAAATGCAACAAATCGCACTTTTCGAGGAAAACTACTTCTCGAGAACAAAGATATGTTCCATAATTTATTAAATCAAATTGACAAAAAATACCAGAATATTAAACTTCCAAAATATACCATACACAATGATTTAAATCGCGGGAACATTCTTTTTGAAAACGGAAAAATAAGCGGACTCATTGATTTTGATAATTGTCATATAGATTATATAATTAAAGATATTACTCAGTTCTTGTATCGCGGTATTGGTAAGAGTGACGTTATAGATTTTAAAAATTCAAAACTTTTCTTAGATGAGTATCGTAAATATAAATCAATCCCTCGTAAGGAAATAGCATATATACCAGATATTGCAATTAATAGTGAGATTGGTGCTTTTATGTGGATGTATGATCAATTTGAGAGGAACCCAAAAACAAAAATTAAAACAAAGCACATTATTGAATCTGAAAGACAAGTTAAGTGGTTTGACAAAAACCGAGATAAAATAATTAGGATGCTATCATGAAAATAACACAACAACAATTAAATCAGATTAAGAAATTTGCTACATTAAATTTGAAGAATAATGATTCGTGGCATAATGTGGAACATGTTGAACAAGTAGTTAAAGCCGCAGAATATTTGGCTAAGAAGGAGAAAGCTAATGTTAATCAATGCATTGTATCTGCATGGTTACATGATATTTCTAAGCATAAGGAGCAGAAAAATAAAAAAATAAATCATGGAACTGATGCTGCTACGGTCGCAAAACCGTTCCTATCAAAATTAGGTTTTGATCCAAAAGATGTCGAAGAAATTTGTTATGCAATACATATGCATAATAAAACGCCCGCAGGTAAAACCAAAGAATCCAAAGTACTTTGGGACGCAGATAAACTTCGTACATTGGGACCTTACGGAATAGTTAGTGGGGCATGCAATTTTTGTTATTCAGGTTTATCTCAAGAAGCTGCAGTCCTAAAAACTTTAGATGAATACAGTACATATGTATATGCATATTTTAGAACTAAAACTGCAAAGAAAATCGAGAAAAAATATAATAAGCTTATGCGTAAATTCCATAAACAATATATTGATATTCGGGATGTAAATTTCAGATGACAGACCAAAATAACCAACTCTACAATATGATTTTTCAAGAAGATGACCTTAAATGGCAGTCTTTAATTTATGAGATGATTCGTACAGGTAAAATAGATCCATGGGATGTTGATGTTTCATTATTTGCTAAAGAATATTTGAAGATGATTGAAAAAATGAAAGAGTTGAATTTCAGGATTTCAGGTAAAGTTGTTTTAACTTCAGCAATTCTTTTGCGGATGAAAACAAATCGTTTAGGTTTACAAGAATTTTTAGGATTAATTGATGAACCTGAACCTGAAGAACTCGAAGCAGGATTAGATGAGTTTGATCAAGATGAACCAAATGAAGTTGAGCAAAGAATAGAACAGCTTGCGCATCATGTGAAACAACTTCAGAAAAAAAGAATAACTCTTGACCCACGATTAGATAGAGCTAAAGATCGAAAAGTTACTGTTTTTGAATTAATGACTGCGTTAAAACAAGCTATGACTGTTGATGATCGTAGACAAAATCGTTTAGATAATGTGAAAAAAGAAGAAGATGAAAAACCTGATTTTAAATATACGAAATTTGATATTCTGGGAAAAATAAAAAGCGTTTATGATACATTATTTATCTTTTTCAAAAAAACAAAAAGTAATACTGTTGAATTTTCACAAATTGTACCAAGCAAAGAAAAGAAAGATATTGTCTGGACATTTGTCCCACTTCTTCATCTAGCAAATGAAGGCAAGGTAGAACTTATCCAAGATAAACCCTTTGGTAAGTTGCATATTGAACTCAAGGATAAAGATTTATTAACCCGCCCAGATAAATAGTAAAATGGACTTTATTGGAATATTGACTACATTTTTTGGAATTGCTGCATCTGCATCATGGTTTATTCAAGCTTGGAAAATACATAAAACAAAGAGCTCAAAAGATGTTTCGTTGATTATGTTAGTTATTATGTTTTTATCGATATTAATGTTTGCAATTAGAGGATTGCAGGTAGATGATTTTGCATTTTATCTTCCGTTTATAATCGGACTTATCGGCAATTCAACAGCAATAGTCATGTGGGTTAAATATAGAAAATGATAGAACAAACCGTAGGAACAGCAGCAACAATAATGAGTATACTTACTTCAATCGGACTATTTTTACAAGCTTGGAAAATACACCACAATAAAAGTTCAGATGATGTATCTTTAATTACAATAATATTAATTGAAATAAGTATGGCAACATGGTTGTTATATGGAATTATTCTCAATGATTTACCTTTGATTATAAGTGATATCTTTGGAACAATTGCAACTGCAAGTATAATTGTAATGTGGTTCAGATATAGACCGAAGGTGAGAAAATGAAAGAACTCAAAAGTAAAATCGAGGCAGTATTGTTTTGTATACCTGAAGGAATTGAAACTAAAAAACTCGCTAAACTTTGTGGAATTGGTTCTGCAGGTCATGTGAAATCTGCACTTAAAGAAATGCAAACAGAATTTGAAGATCAAGAAAGAGGTGTGAGATTGATGGAAAAAGAAGGCCTATGGCGATTTGCTGTATCCGATGCACATGTTCCATTAGTAAAAGAAGCAGCTAAACCTGAAATTGATAAAGCTGTTCTTGAAACTCTGGCTTTTATCGCATATAAAAAAAATATTCGACAAAGCGATATTGTCAAATTCCGTTCAAACAAAGCATATGCACACATTAAGCACCTTGAATCAGAAGGATTCATAATATCAAAACAAAAAGGCAAGACAAAAGTGCTTAACCCAACTAAGAAATTCTATGATTATTTCTCACTTAAAGAAGAGGAACCTTTAGAACTTGAAAAATAAGCAACTTGCCAGAGAACTTCAAAATGTTTTTGATAGCTATCCGCAATCTCTTTGTTCTTAATTAGTATTATAAATGGTTTTGGTTTGATTAAATGAATTGCAACATAATCACCAAAAATCGAAGTTGTTACATTGCTTTGTAAGTCTAGATACTTAATTTTCATGTTTTTCATTTTTGTTAATGGATGTTTTTTGAACGAAGGTGAAGCAATTATTTTTCCATATAAACCTGATTTAGCCATATTTTTAGCAAGAACTGGGCTTTCGTAAAGTAGATCATATGCGCTTCCGGTTGCTCCAAATGAGCAAACTTTTTTGTGTTTCATAAGTAAGCGAGCAAACGTTCGAACTCCTTGCTTGCCCTCATATATGTTGATTTCAGACGGATTTTCATCTAACTTCCTAATTTTATTTAATTCGGGAATTAAATCTGCGATAAAAGCCCCTTTTGCTTTGATGGGATTCAATAAGTTTTCAGGAGATTCGGCTTTGAATATCTTCTTTTTTTCTTGAATTGTATAACTAATTAATCCTCGTTCAATCAAATGATTTAGAACCGTATAAGCAAGTGTTCTATCCATACTAATTTTACGAGCTAATGAATAAGCAGATAGTTTTCCGTAATTCAGAAGAGTATGATAAGCTTTAGCCTCATTTCCAGATAGCCCCGCTTTTCTTAGTTGTTCTAACATGCTATTTCTGAGAAGTAAATCTTAAAAGAGTTGTTATTTTAACTAACAACTTAGCTTTATGACTTGTTTTTTTCACTGAATTTTATGACAATAGTATTGTATATGCCAGACGGTAATAGTCGATTTGCAAATAAAGAAAATATAAGTTTGGATGAAGCTTATATTTTAGGTGGAAAAACTTTGAAATTGTTTACTGAGTTTTTCCTTTTAGATAAAAGAGCAAATGCATTGATATATCATGCGTTGTCTGATTATACACATAGACGTACTAATGATAGTTTGGCTGCGATTTATAGTGCAGCTAATCAAACACTAAATAATTTGCTTTCAGAGGATTTTTTTTCTCAACATAATATTGCTTTCAAAGCATTCGATCATTCTGGAAAAATGCCAAAGGACGTAGAAGCGATTGTACGAGAATTATCAAGTAAAAATCATAAACATATGAAAAGAGCAGTAATTGTGTTGCTAGGATATTCATTAGATAAAGATGAAGAACAAATAATTCCTGAGATTGATTTAGTAATTAGAAACATGGAAATGAGATTATCGAGAGGTCCAGTTTATGCAATGTCTCAAGCACAAATGATAATTCTTAATAAATTAAATCCCGAAGTTACAGCAGAAGATTTGCAAAAAATGTGGTCTGAATATCAAGAACATCTAATTTATCGTGAGAGTTGCAATCTAATACGAGATAAGTAACTCTTTATAAATCTAAATTCTATTTAATTTATGGTTAAGATACTTACAAGTTTAGAATTGTTTGCAGTAATTCGAGAATTAGATCAATTAGTTGGTGTGAAGGTAAATAAAATTCATCAATCAAGCTCTCGCGTATTAACTCTTAATTTGTTTAAAACTGGTGGGGAGAAATTTCTTTTACATATTGATTCAGGAATTGGTATGTATGTAACCTCGTACAGTATACCTAACCCATTAACTCCGATGGGATTCTGCCTTTTTCTTCGAAAGCATTTAAATCATTCAAAATTGCTTTCTATAAAGCAAAAAAATCTTGAGAGAATTGTTGAGTTTCATTTTGATACAAGAGAAGGCTTACGTATCTTGATTTGTGAATTATTTAGCAAAGGCAATTTTATTCTTTGCGATGGTGCATATAAAATAATCAATTGCGCATCTATTCAAAAATGGAAAGACCGTACAGTTAAATCTGGAGAATTTTATAAATATCCTCCAGAAGGATTTAATTTATTTTCAATTAACTTGGAAGTTTTGCAAGAGTATCTTAAAAAATATCCAAACCATGAAATTGTTAAATTAATTGCAACACTCGGCTTTGGTGGAACGTATTCAGAAGAAATTTGTTTGTTAGCAAAAGTTCAAAAAAACACAATTGCTCAAATGATTAAACCAACAGAATTATCTGCAATTTATGGTGCTATATCTCAACTAATTAATAAATTCAAGTCAGACAATAATGCTGAAATTATTTACGAAGAAGATAAAATGAAAGATACTACGCCATTTCATTTAAAATTCTACGATAGTTTTGAAAATAAAAAATCAGATAGTTTTAATTCAGCATTAGATGTTTTTTATACATTTGAAGTTGCTAGCAAAGCTCGAGAAAGAAGTGATGCTAAATACCAGCAAGAAAAGCAAAAACTTGATGCAATCTATTTATCTCAAAAAACTAGTTTAGAACAATATAAATTAGATGAAACAGAAAATCAGCGAGTTGCAGATATGATCTATAATAAATATCAAACAATTAGTTATATTTTTTCTAAGATTCGGCAAGCAGTAGAAGCCGGTTATAGTTGGTATGATGTATATCAAGTTCTTCAAAGCGAAAAAGATAAAGGAATTTATGAAGCAAATTTAGTTAAAGAAATTAAACCTGAAACAAGACAAATTGTAATAACTTTAGATTCAGAGCTTTATTTAGATTTAACAAAATCGCTAGAAGCTAATGCAGGAGATTACTACGATAAAGCTAAGAAAGCTAAATCTAAAGTTGAGGGTGCTCAAAGAACTCTTGATGACGCTAAACAAAAATTAGAAACTCTTGAACTTAATCGCAGTGCAATGCAACAGGAATTTGCTTCAAAAGAACCAAAATTAATTGAAAAGAAAAAGCAAGATTGGTATGAAAAATTCCATTGGTGTTTTACAAGTTCAGGACTTTTAGCGATAGGTGGTAGAGATGCAACGTCAAATGAAATCATCGTGAAAAAACATATGGAAATTAATGATTTAGTTTTCCATACAGAGATAGCCGGTTCACCGTTTTTTGTTATCAAAGATGGAAGAGATAAAGCTACTGAGCAAGATTTAAAAGATGTTGCTCAAGCTACTGCATCATATTCGGCAGCATGGAAATTGGGTGTGGCTAATACTGATGTTTATTATGTTAAACCTGAGCAAGTTACTAAAACTGCACAACCAGGTGAATATTTAGGTAAAGGCTCGTTCATGGTTCGCGGAAAAAAGAATTACCATCGCAGTACACAATTAGAATTAGCTATAGGTATAGATGAAAAAGGCAGAGCGATGGCTGGATCAATTGCCGCTATAAAAAAACATTGTAAATCATATAAAGTTATTAGACAGGGTGATGAAAAGAAATCAGATATTGCGAAGAAAATTGCTAAATATTTTTCAATTAATTTGGATAAAGTTATGCAATCAATACCTACAGGTGAATCTAAAATTATTTCCGTTCAATAAACCAAATAGCCAATACTGCCAATAAAGTAGTCGTTAATATAAGTGGGAGAACATAACTTAATTGCGCTTGACGAATTTCGGGTCTCTTAGCACAAGTATCTGTGCAATCTTTTGCGCAAGTGATTTCTTCTTCACCTTCGCAAAAACAATCTCCGCAAATATTTTCACAATCTTCTGGACAATTTTCCGCATTTTCTTCAAAATAATGACATATTGAATCACCGCAGTGTGTAGAAATTGCAGAACCGGTTATATTTTTTATATTAAATGAACTACTAACGATTACTAACATAAAAACAAATATAACAATTACTCGTTCTATTTTCATTTCTTTTTTGTTTTTCTTAAGGGTTTAAGTGTAATAATTTTGGCTTTATCTGATAACTTAAATGCATGATGAATTAGTTCATCATCCCAACCAACATTCTGTAATATTCTTTTTATTTTTGAGTTTGAATCGCCAGCATCTAATCTTTCTTTAATATATTGGCTTAAGCGGGTTAAATCTGAATGCGGTTTATAGTATCTCCTGAAC
>Ga0075122_10001610_pt1 | contig 15691 bp, 16 predicted proteins | sample AntAceMetag02UKB_FD_69790 | JGI IMG/M metagenome (GOLD analysis project Ga0075122, IMG submission 69790) | Saline lake microbial communities from Ace Lake, Antarctica - Antarctic Ace Lake Metagenome 02UKB | ecosystem: Environmental > Aquatic > Non-marine Saline and Alkaline > Saline | place... | reverse complement strand
GTTCTTATCGGACACAATAAAAACTCCTTACCAATCGGAAGATTCTTTAAAGCTGAAGTTGTTAAGCGAGAAGACGGCCACGAATGGTTAAGGACATGGTTTTATTGGCCAAAGAATCTAACCTTTGTAGATGGCTTCACCTCTGAAGACTTACTCATTGGAATTGAGTCCGGGCTTTACATGGAAGTGTCAATCTCTTGGAGTTATCAGAAAGCTCTATGCTCGGTTTGCAATGGAGATATTCGTTCATGCGATCATATCCCTGGAAAAGAATATGCAATAGACGGCGTAGTAAAACTATGTTGGTATGAAACCGACGATATCGAAACTGTACTCGAAGGTTCATTTGTATTTAAAGGTGGCCAATACGGGACCTCAGTTGCCGAAGAATCCAGAAACAAGCTAACACAAGAACGAAATAAAATTATTAGTAAGTTTGCAACCTCCGGAGAAAGATCTGAATATACTTGCGAGTGCCTTAAGTGTAAACATGTTGTTCAAACTGATTCTCATTGTAACGCTATAAAATGTCCTGAGTGTGGCGGAGACATGAGAAGAAAGGAACGCCCAGGACCAGGGAGATCCTTTTCAAACGAAAGAGACATCTTTACATTTATCAAACCTCTTAAGCCTGAGAAGACCGCAACAATTACAAATGAATATTTCGATCTATCTAGTTTTCCAAAAGAATTAAAAGAGAAGGGAGAATTTTTTGTTGAACCTAAGTATGATGGCATAAGAGTTCAGATCCATCGTGACGGAGACAAAATTGTTATCCTTACTAGCGGAGCCAAAGAGATCCAGGATAGATTGCCACGAATCGTTAGCGAACTAAAAGAATGCAAAGAAAAGAAATTTATTATTGATGCTGAGCTTATCAAACGCCGTGGCCACTCGCGTCTTTCGCATGATGATGTTGTTAAGTATCTTAATGGTAAAGACACGGAAGATTTTAGCTTGGCCATAAAAGTCTTTGATATTATGCAAGCTGGAGACAAATCAATAACAGGTGAAGAGTTAAAAGAAAGAAGAAGCATTCTGGAAGACACGCTAACAGAAACACAGCATGTATCTCTCGTTAGATACACAAGGGTAGCCGGCCGACAATTATTAAATGCCATGCAAGCAAACGCCAGCAAAGAAGGCTGCATGGTAAAAGACTTATCCTCAACATATTCAGAACCATCAAAGCTATGGAAGTGGAAACGCTTTGCCGAACTAGATGTTGAAGTTATGAAAAGCGAAGAAACAGATGGTAAAACTTTTGTTTATGAATGTGGATTCAAAGATGATGGTAAACTTGTTAGTCTTGGAAGAACATTTACCACGGACATTGAAGCCAAGGTTGGCGACATCCTTAGAGTAAGGATTGCATATGTTAATAAACAAGACAACGAATACAGATGGTATGAACCATCAGTACTTGATAGACGCCCAGACAAAGATGAGCCAGATACATTGGTTACCGTCGAGAAACTCCTTAAGAACAAAATTGAAGATCCAAAAAGAATTGTTGGTTCAAACGATAACAGCAAAGAAGAAAAGAAAGGAAGCCCAAAAGAAGATAGGGTTAAGTGGACAACTGCTTTTATCAATACTCTTCCTAACTCTTCCTTTGCTGTTGTTGAAAGAGCATACCAATCTAAGAAGTGCAATGACAAAAATGCTCGACACCTTCCATTTAAAGATAAAGATGGTAGGGTAGATATCCCGCATTACAAAAATGCACTAGCACGACTCAATCAAATTAAATCTGTGTGCGAAGAGGAGAGTACGTCAACCTTAAGATCAAGGGCCAAGGTTTCTCTTAACCGTTACCAAAATGTTTTAAAGGGTAAGAAATTTTATACCCTATTAAAAACATGGGAAGGCAAGAATCTTTTCCATCAATTGTTTCTTAATGATGGGCGTTGGTTCAAGCTTCCTATTACCATTTCGAAAACAATGTTTTGTAAGCCAATTGATACTGTCGAATATCGTAGATCAAGAGAAGTGGAAGCTGGAGAATATTCAACTAAGCCAGGAGGGATCATCGAATTCGAAGGAGCACTCCTAAATGGAGAGTATCGATTTTGCAAAGTCAGGTTTGGCGAGTCAAGCTTTTTACTCGCAGAAAAAATCGGCCGGGGGAGATAGCATCAATCCTGGCTATTCTTCTAACAAGGAATAGTCTTTGGATAAGATGTTGCTCAGGCAATTCATTATTAAGAGGGAGGTGAACATTTTGAAGCTATCAGAAAATTTGTTGGATCAGGCTAAGATCATTGAGGACGCAAGAGCAGACGAATCTGCTACTGCTCCAAACTTAGAAACGATTAAGGATCGACTCTATGACGCAGCACAAGAGATCGATAAACTTGAGGCAGAAGTCAAAGAGAGTAAAGATCTCGCTGACAAAAGCCAAGAATTGGTTAAACTAGGTGAAAAGAAAATAGTTGAAACCAAAGAAGAAACATTGCGTATGCTAAAGGTCGTTTGTGAACATAGCGAAACCAAAGACATGGGACGCCATGACCGTATGAAAGAGAGATTTGAAAAAGAAACTCTTAATTTTGAATCTATTGAGCGATATCAAAAAGACGTCAATGCAGAATTTGATATCTTGTTTCCGCCAAAAAGCGAAAGCAAGGGCGAAGAAGGAGACGACAATCGTGGTGACAAAGAAAACAAAACTGAGTTTGACTTTGCACCGTTCCAAGTAGTAAAAAGGAATAAGTAATCCGGCCTTAACGGATTTTATTAAACAATAAATGAGGTGAAAAAAATATGCCAAGTAACAGAGGAAACGACGGATTTTATTATGATGGTATCAACAGACACTTTACATCTTTTTCTGGATACAATCTTACATCTACTCACCTTAACAAAGCAGTCACTCACACAGCGAGTAAAACTGTTGGATTAGGAAGTGACGGAAACGATTTAGCTGGTAAGCTAATGATCGTTGATGAAGATTTAGTCGCAGTCACAGTTCAGGATCAAGGTTATGTTGTCCTACCTTATTCAGGAGTAACTCCTGCGGTAGGAGATAGAGTAGTTGTTGATGGTGTTGGTGGTGTCAGAACTACAGCGGTTGGCCATTCAGGTGGTAGACCAAAGGTAATTGATACTTCAACTTTTAGTGTCGACGGTAACGTAACAATCTTACAAGAATAACGAGGGGGTGAATTAAATTATGGCAGACAGAAAAATAGCAGGCGTACGACAACCAGTCGTGCCAAAAGACAGCGATATGCCGGAAGAAGTTAAGCGCGCAGCACTTGACATTCATGTAGAAAAAGGATCCTACGCACATGCAATGTCTCGTGGAATCTCGCTAACCTCTCTTTTGGAGCAGCTAGATCCTTCTAAACCAGAAGACCACTTAGACGCTTTCGAGCGACAATTGGTTAAATCTGGGATTAAGATCAAGGGTGAAGGAAGTGACTTTGTCGAAAGGTTCTTCTCAACATCCGACAGTTCAGTTTTATTTCCTGAGTTTGTTGCAAGACAGGTTCGTTCAGGGCAACAAATGGTTTCATATCTAAAAGATATCGTAGCTACCAGGACTAAGATTGACGACAATTCCTACAAAACTCTTTACATGACTGATACCGAAGCCGGTTCGGTTGCAGCAGACAGATCATTAAAGAGAACGTCAGAGTTCGGAGACTTGCCACGAGTTAGAATTCGAACAGCTGAGCACACATTATCGATTGTGAAATACGGTCGTTACTTAGAAGCTTCATACGAAGCTCTTCGTAGAAAGAAACTTGACGTTGTTTCTGTATTTCTTCAAGCACTAGGCTTACAGATTGAGAAAGATAAATTCATTGAAGCCCTGGGTGTAATTATCAATGGTGATGGTAACAGCAATCCGGCTGGAGTTATTTCGACTACCGCCGCTGGTGCCTTTGCATATGATGATTTATTGAAGCTACTTATGGCCTTCTATGGTAGTGGTTACCAGTTGACCACTTTAATTGCTCTACCTGCACGGGTAAGAACAATTTTAAACATGAGTCAATTTAGCAATGCTCTTGTAGCAGGGCTAGATACTATGAAGACCGGTGAGTTGCCAAAACCATTTGGTGCCACAATGATTCCGGATCCATCAGGATCAACTCCTCAGAATTACGTCATTGGGATGGATAAGCGCTTCGCCATCGAAGAGGTTTATGAGACCGAGCTTATTACTGAGCATGAGAAAATCATCAGTCAGCAATTTGAGGGAACAGCGATTACTGAAGTAGTTGGCTACGGCAAACTAATGCAGGATTGTTGTAAGGTATTGAAACAGGGATAATCTCCCAGCGCAATGATAATTGAATAGGGGCAGGTCAACTGCCCCTATTATCCTTAAAATTAAGAAGGAAGGAATAAAAAATGAAAATAAAAATAACTTTAAAAAATGAAAATTACGCTTACGCAGACCCGGAGAATGGAGCAGCAATTTCAGGTGGAGGGCCAATTGAAGTTGATCTTACTCAGTTTGTTTGTGGGCTAATCTATCGTGGCGAAGTCAAGATATATGAAACTGTAGAAACAAAATTAGAGTCAGGTGAAGAAACATACGATACCATGCCTTGGAATCAGTTGAAAGAATACGCTACCAATCTTGGAATTAAAGTAATACCAAAAATGAAGAAGGCCGAGATCATAAAAAGAATTAAAGAAATCAAAGGTGAAGAGATAGAAGTCCCCGCTGCACCTATCGAAACAAAAACATAAGGAGATGTTAATAATGAAAAAGATTCTGATTAGTATTTTTGTCTGTCTAATGATTGCTCAGTCTGCCCTGGCCATAGTTAATTCCAATACTCCGCCAAGAGGTAGTCGTATTACTAATATAACTTTTTCATCTGCCAATACAATGTACCCATTATATTGTAACGATGGAATGGTATTGGCTTTTGATTTTACCGCAAATGGCGGAGTAATTAGAAAGCATCACGGAAGCGCACTAACATCTCCATTCAGATCGATAAAGGATGAACAATGTTACTGGAATCAACAAAGAGTTTATTACGATAAGGGATCGGTGTTTTGGTTTTCAGCTCCGCTTTCTGGGGTAACACTAGAGGCTGAAGTATGGTATTACTAAAAGGAGGAATCAATTAGTGAAAAAGTTATTTATATCCCTGTTCATTATTTCGTGTTTAATGCTTCCTAGTCTTGCAGCTGTAACAGGAGCAGGCGGTGGATCCGGTGGCGTTACCGAAGAAGTAGATCCTCTTTCTGTTCACATAACTGGTGGCGAAATGACAGGAACATTAACAAACGATTCTATATATTATGACAACGGAGAATATCCTACCCTTGATTCTCTAAAAGATGCAATAGATTATCTTTTATATGTTGCTCCAAATATAACGTCATTTACAAATACCGTAAACGCTGTTGAGATAGGATCCACTGTTAGTTCAACTACTTTGAACTGGGCTATAAATAAAGATATTACATCACAATCTATTAACCAGGGAATAGGAGCATTAGCTGTAGCGCTAAGAACATATGGTGATTCTAGTTCGTACACAACCAATCGTACATATACCCTAAATGTAGGAGATGGCGTTAATACTGACAACTCTTCTACGAGTGTATATTTTAGATATAGAAAATATTATGGTGCAACTGATGAAGCAACCGTTGACGATGCCGACATATTAGCATTGGCAAGCAATCCACTATCAACATCAAGAACAACAACTTTTAGTATTTCTCCTTCAATTCAATATATTACCATTGGCTATCCAGCAGCTTGGGGCACAGCAACATTTAAGGTTAATGGGTTAACTAATACTGATTGGACATTATCAGTTCAATCGCACACGAATGCTTCTGGACATGCTGCCAGCTATAATCTTTATAGAACAAATAATTTATTGTCGGGCACATATGATATTGAGGTACAATAATGAAAAATATTAAAAAACTTTTATTTCTTTTTATATTCTTACTAAGCCTGTCTCCTGTTTTTGCGATTGAATATAATACTGGAACTGAGGTATCGGCCGGTGTCACAGTTGGAAACATTCTCAATACATTTGCATCGGGATTTTCTGATCAAATTCAAGGATCTTACAAGGTTACAACCAACGAAGCAGAAAGATTATTGATTACTCCTGCGCGTCGTGTTGAAGGAATGGTTTGTTATCAGATTGATACGAATACTCTTTACCGCTTAATTGGTGGTATCGACAATGGAGATTGGATAGTTGATTCTTCGGCCGGTGGGTTATGGGCTAGGGATTTAATAAATGAAGTTATTTATCCGACAACCTTAACGGATTCAGTTATCATTGGTTCAAGCGAGGTTGTTACTGAGGTGGTTCCAGACGAAGAGGTTCCTTCTTTGTTTCAAGTTAATTATAGGTCATCTGGGCTTACACCTGGTGAAACAGCCTTTGTTCAAAGTCTTTTGATAAATCGCAACGAAGATGATTCACCAAGTAGTTCAATAGGTGCGTTAGCGATTGCTTCTAATGATAATGGATGGTCTGTTGCTACTCCTAACCTTACAGAAAATGGAACACTAGAACTTTGGGATGATGCTTTCAATCCTACCGATTGGGATATTTTTACCGTAGGCTCTCCAATGGCTACACCTGCTACTCTTGAGCAAGAATCAGTCAATGTTTATGCTGGAACTTATTCAGGAAAGATGTTCGGCACAACTGACGAAGCAATTATTCTTGCACAATTAGTAGAAGATGTAGTAGAAGGTGCAGAATATACAGTTACATTTTACGGAAGTGCAGAATCAGCTCCGGGAAATATTTCTGCCATATTTTGGGATGCTCCCCCTGCAACTGCAACAGAAATTTATAACTTCACAAACGAAGAATGGGATGCTTATACTCCGGGCGGTGAAGGGAATGATAATATTTTCAATGCAGAAACAACTGGAGCATACACACAATTTTCAGTTACGACTTTTGAAGCTCCGGCAGCAAATCAAATATACATTGGATTCTCGGTAGGGTTTGGCAACACTCATACTGAATACATTGATAATATCGCCATATCTGAAACAGTAAGCGAGGATGGTCCGGGCAGTTTCGGTATAACCTTTACTGGAGATTTTAACGGACATCTTTTAGGATTCAATGATGATTTTATTATGGAAGCTGTTAGTGAAGGAACAGAGGAAGCCTTTGATCTTATGTTTAGGACAAACAGCTCTGACCTAGCCGCTTTTCCTGGCGGTGATATTTGCTTTGAAATTGGTGGTGGTCAAAATGGGGCAAGACCCGGATTATTTGTAGTTGGTGAAAGCGAATATTCTGGCGGAGCAAGGTTTGAGACAATTTCATCAGAAGGTTCTGCTTTTCTTCGAGGTAATTTAGAAGTTGAGGATAGAATGTTTGTTGATAACGAATCATTTTTTGGAACAGACGCTAACCCAATAGACTTTTCCAATGCTAACATTGTTGCGACAAGGGGAGATACTGGACAAGCCGATTCAGACGAACACGTCATTGTTGCCGAAGTTAAAGATGGAATAGGGCTAGGAATTTATGGAACAACTGACGGAACGTGGGGCTTTCAAGGGCTATATATTTATGCAACACCAGAAGCAACTGATGCCGCACAAGATTTGGTTGGTGCAAAAATAGAATTGGCTGGAACTCATACTAACCAGGATCACATTGGAATAAATCTTGATGTTTCAGGTGCAACAGGCACAGGAACAAATTATGCTATAAAATCAGACGTAGGAGTTATCGCTGCCAATGGTGGGTTAAGAAGTTCAGGCTGGGCGGTTGGTGGAATATTAGGGGCGTTTGCTCCAAATGGTGACGTGGTAATAGCAGCCGAAGGAACGGACTATCAAGGTGCAATAACTTTTCAAGATGGCGTAATCGAGGAAAGCTCAGTTGTAAGATTAGGTGGAACATTGACGGAAACTAGAACCACTACTCTTGGTGCATATGATTTAGCATATGACGTAACCGACCCAAATGGATCATTTCAAATTTTAGGAGGCGGAAATCCATACGTTGATATTGGGTTTAACGGAGTTAATGTTCAAGTAGACGCTCCCTCAGATGAGTTTACTCTTATGACATTACTTTCTCAAAGTTCTGGAGCCGCACCTACCATTACTGGTATTGATTTAACAGTAAGACCTACCGCTTTAGGAGCGTCAGGGGAATTAGTTGGAATGAACATTGTTTTAGATCCTACAATAACTGGGTTTGAAGATGATACTTTCGGACTTAATATAGAAAATTCCAGCCTTACGTTTGAAGGTCAGGCAGCAATCACAGTTTCGGGAACGTGGGAATATGGCTTAATTGTTGAGGCAGACGCAGGAAATGTTGGAATAGGAGATTCCACGCCAGACACTAAACTTGATGTTGAAGATGAAACTGCTCGCACGGTTGCGATTGGATCTTTTACTGCTGGAGCTGGTGCGGCTGAGATCACAACCAATGCTTATGAAAATGTGCAAAGTATACTTTATACTGCGGCTGACAATTCTGCCGCTTTTGCTGGGTATGTTTATGCCGAGGATTTAGCCGAAGGGGAAACTGCCGCTTCGTTCAAAGCCACTGGCGGGGAAACTGGAAACCCAGATGCAGGGTCATTGATTTATGGTTTTGAGAATACTTTAGCCACTAGTGGCTTTGTTCCACAGGTTACAGCATTTCACGATTCAGGAGTTGCTGATTATACCTTGACTGCTGATGGGGACATTGTTATAGAGCCGACATCTTCGACCGACACAAGAAGCGTATATATTACAAGCGGGGATGTTACCTCTGGTGGGCCTGTGGGAAATCTTGAGTTTGATACTGGAACTCCCGGGGGAGGTTCTATTGGTGGCATTATCAATATAGGGGCAGTCCAAGCCAGACACGTTAATATTATGTCGGGAAGCAACGACGCTCCAATTTCTTTTGGTGATGGCATGGCCTTTGAGATGGACACAACTTCTGGAAGTATTACTACCGATGGTTCTTATTTTTACATCGGGTCAAGAGATGATGCCGGGGCAAGGACAATTACTCTTGCCGACAATACCATTGATAACGGAAGGACATATATTCCTTATGATTACGATGGTGACGCTGATGTTTATCCGATAGCATTATCACCAGCCACGAAGTTAATAAGCGGGGTTGCCGATTTATATATCACTCAATCGTTTGGTTCTGCTATTGTTGTAGCAGATGAAAATGCTGATGGTTGGGTTGCAATGGGCGATCACATTTATTTTTGTGATGGGGCAGATCAGTCAATGGCAAATGATGGAGCAATAACTTGTGGTGACAAGATTGAGAGAGTTGTTGGGAATGGTGGAGCAGTTATTCTTGACACAGACCCAGCCATAAATGACGGAAAGAATGACGGTCAAACTTGTATCATCCAGGGAACTCACGACACCAATACGGTTACGATTAACGATGGGGACAATGTAGAACTTTCTAGCGGTGTTGATATGACTCTTGGAAAGGGAGATACTTTGATGATTACTTGGGACGCCGGAGAATCAACATGGTATGAAATTTCAAGAAGTAACAACTAGGAGAAAATGCAGAGCCTATTGTGGTGAAGGAAAAGTAAGGAGGACTCATGACTATGTTTGAATTAGTAAGAAATTTTGGACCGACGATAGCTATAACAATATCATGTATCGGAGTAATACTATGGATCGTTCATGTATTAGTTAAGCACATCATAAAGACCCTTGATCAAACAACCATAGAAAGGAAAGAACTTACCGATAGTTTTACGCACACAATCAACAACCATCTTAAAACTAGTACAGAAAAAAACATCGAACAGACAGGAGTCCTTAAAGGATTGATACAACAATTCATAGACTTTCGAGCAGAAAATAGAAGGTATCACGGAGCAGAATAACTGGAGGTAAAAATGGTTTTTTCAGATCTAGCTACAATAAGAGCAGTAAGTCAATTGGATGAAGCAAGCATGGTTCCTGATGCACTTGTAACTACTAGACAATCTCAGGCCTATAGAATGATTTACAAATTATTAAAGCCAGCTTACAAAGTAAAAGTAGATGGTGCCACCCTTACCGTTGCTGAAGCTTATGATTTAAACATTGGAGAAGCTACCCTAGCAACCTCTCTAATCTGCAAATCATTATCTTTAAAGTTTACGTTGTATAAATTCAATCGTTCCATTGCCTCTGGAATAGGTGGTGGGCAATCAGATAGAGACTCTCGTAAGAACATTGACTTTAAAAATATGTTTGAAACATGGTGGGAAGAAGCTTGGGGTGTTCTTGCTGACTATGTAACTAGTATCCCAAACATTGGACCAGAAGGAAACGTTGATCCATACACGCATTTCAATTTCGATGCTGTTAAAAACACAGACTTGGAATCAACTACACTTGAAGAACAAGCCATGGAGGTTAATTACGGATGAACGTTAGTCACGAAACATTAGCTAAAGAATTTATTAAGGGAGAATTTCCAATGGGAACAACTGATAAGGAAATAATTAAATATCTTAGCAAGCTAATCTATTCCTACCACCATGAACTAATAAAGGTAATGAAGATTGCCAATAGAATTGAGAAATTTTATTTAAAGTATAAATTAAAATTTTCTGAATTAAGGAAAAAACAATAGATGTCTTATATTAAATACAATGATTTTGTTTTTAATGCTGAGACTACAAGATGTTGGATTCAATTAAATGACGAAGGTGAGAAGATTGTCATGCTAAACGGATACATACGAGCATATACAACCGGTGCAATGCGACAGCAACTTGACAGTATAATATCAGGAGTAAGGGAACCAAAGGGTAAATTTTACTTTGGAGATCAAGATAGGTTCTTATCGGTTATAAGGAAAGAACCTCTTACGCATACAGAATCATACGAAGCTTGGCCACCACATGAAGCTGCGTGGGGAGTTAAGTTTGAAGCAGAGGATCCTTTCTGGGCAGAAGATCCTATCTCATCTAGCTTTGAGTATTCTGCTCCGTTCATTATAAATATAACTGGGATCAAAAACTCTTACCCAGTATTTAGAGTTGGCTTCACAGGAGCCCCTACCGTTACCATTGAACTTAAAAACAACACCACCGGAGAATCTACTGACTATGCGAAGACAGTAGTAGATGGGGATGTAATTGTTTTTAATATGGAAGAGCGAGAGATAACTAAAAATGGAATAGTTGACATAACTGAAACCGAAGATGAAGGATTCTTCTCGTTAGAACCAGGGGTTAATCAAATAGAATTAACTTGCTCTCCAGCCACTTGTGACATAACATATACATATGAAAACAGGTATAGATAAATGATATTTAGACTTATAACAAGAATAATATATCTACTTAAGAACGATTCTGACCTAGAAGATATCGCCGAAGTCAAAGAGGTAGACGACCTTGATGGCTACGACGACTTCATTTCACAGTATCCATCCATAGGGATAGGGCGAGGACAAGGAGAAAAGATATTCTATCGTGGAGATACAAGACAAGTTCAACATGTCTTCACGCCGCTTGACATTAGAGTCTACACCAGACATGAGTCAAGCCCTGAGGCAGCAAGGAAAGCCCTTGATATATTGACATGGAAAGTTGTTAATGCATTAAGGAAGAATCCGCGCTTAGTCTTTGATGAGTTTGATCCTGAGTATTATCTTATCGATTCAGAAGTTAATAACATATCTTATGGAAGCAAGAAACATGATAAAATATTTGATGAATATGCAACCATAGAACTCTCCACTCAACGACCAGAAATTGAACCGGCCGGAGATGAAGAGTATACTGACATTATTAAAACAATGCTTAGTGTCCATTGGACTGGTGGTGGACCCGGACAAGGAGTAGAGACAATTGAATCAGCATAAGAAAACTAATCTTTTGGGAGGTGAATCGTTCGCTAAGAATTTAAATAACCGGTCAGAAAATTTTATTAACAAGGAGGATTACAATGACAGATAAGATACTTCCAGGCGTATATACAGAAGAAAATGATTCAGGCCCACGTCCTATTAGTTCGATTGCCACAGGAGTAATCGGCATGGTTGGAACAGCAAGCAAGGGACCAGTAGACGAAGCAAGACAGGTGAGTAGTTACTCAGAATTTGAAAGAATATATGGTGGTATAAAAACCGGATACAACCTAGCGGAAAACGTTAATACTTCTTTTCAAAATGGTGCACAAACTATTCGTGCTTGTCGTGTTGTTGGATCTGGTGCAGCCAAATCTTCCTACACATTTCAAGATGGGGCTTCAGCTGACTCGTTAGAAATTGAAGCTAAAGATTACGGTGTATCTGGCGACAACATTAACGTAAAAATTACCACAGGCACAACTGGTGGAAAAGTTACTGTTGTTATTGCTGATGATACTGCCAACATTACTGAGCTTTATCAGAACGGAGACATGGTTAAAGATTCTGATTTTTATCTAGTCAATAGAATAAACGCAGAATCACAGATAGTAGTGGCCGAAGATAAAGATACCTCTGGTAATCCAGCAGTCACAGTAGCAGCCGGCACAGACTTAGCGGGCGGCCTTGATGGTGGAGCCGTTACTTCTGGCCAGATCATTGGAACAACCAATCCTCTTACTGGGTTAAAGTTATTAGAAACTGTTGATGCCGTTAATATTTTAATGGTAGCAGAAAGTATTGAGACAGCAGTTTGGGTAGAGTTAATTGCACAATGCGAAAGCCTTCTAGATAGAATGTGTATCCTTAACGTTGCATCTGGTTTAACTCCTAGCCAAGCTATCTCTGCTTCATCTGCATACGATAGCAAGAGAGCCATCTTCCCATATCCATGGCTAACCATTTATGATTACACGACTGGATCAAAGAAGAATGTTCCAGCCTCAGCCGCACTCGCTGGAATTATTTCTAAGGTTCCTGCATATGTGTCTCCTTCCAATCAATCAGTATTAGGAATCATTGGATTGGAAAGAGCATTGACTAGGTCAGAATGTGAGACCTTACACCTGGCACGGCTAATGCCAATCTCTCTAATAACTGGTCGTGGTTATCGTCTTAGAAACGGATTGACCCTTTCTTCTAATCCTAAGTGGACGCAGATTTGTAAGCGTAGAATCACAGACAAGATAGAAGAATCAGTTGAAGAAGCAATGTCATGGGCAATCTCTAAGCCACACACTGGAGTATTGAGAGACAATGTTAAAACATCTATCTCTGGGTTCCTACAACAGCTTGTTGATGGCGGAGAAATTGGACAAGGGTTCACAGTTAAATGTGATTCCGAAAATAATCCAGCCGCATCTGTTCAAGCCGGCAACCTAATCGCTGACATAGGGATTGAATACTTTTACCCAGCAGACAAAGTTATCTTCAGATATTCTGAAAACATTAGTGAAGGATTCACGTCGTCTCAATTAGCATAGTAAAAAGGAGGTAGTAAACAATGGCAGAACAAATATTAGCAGAAAGAACATACCCGGTAGTTAACAAACGAGCCTTCGTCTATATGTTCGACGAAGCAACACAAGCCCAAATTGAAGTCGGACAATTTGAAAACTGGGGTGTTGTTGACTCCATGAATACTATGGAATACAGAGAGAGTGGATACCTAACTCCTCTTCTTATTCCACTAGATTTTTCCTTTACTGGTTTTCTTTCCAAAGGAAAGTTAAACCATATTCTGATTAAGCAACTTTGGAAAAGCGATAGTAGCGACAAGGTTGACTTGACGTCAGAAAAAGGATATTGGATTCCAAAGAAATCCAAATTGAAAATCGTCAAACAATTCTCCGACAATGCCACGGAAGAAGTAACTGTTTACAATAACATAATCTTCTTCAACCACAGAGAAAACAATGCTCGTGGACTTGTTGAGGAATCTGTTTCTTGGATGGCAGAATCTATGGAAAGCTATACTCAACCATTAGTTGAGGATAGATAAACTGATCCAAAAATAAAAAACAAAAGAGGTGAGAAAAATCATGGGAGACACAATAGGATTTGAAGTGTTAAAAAAAACATTTTCTTTTACCCTTCCGGTAACTGGGCAAAAGGGAAAGATGAGATTTGCTACTCGTAACGATAAGATGAAAGCATCCGAAGCTGCTTCAAAAGCAAAAGAATCAGAAGCAGCTAATCGATTCGAGCTTACTTATCTTGGTAGCATCATCACAGAAATCAACGATAAGCCAGGTCCATTAGTTTATGAACAGCTAAAGAACTATCCAGAAAAAGATCTGTTAGTTATGAGAGCTTGTGATATGAAACTAAACAATCTAGAAGAAGAAGATTTTAAAAAGATTCTTGAATCTTTCACCGAAGCCCTGAAGTCTTAGAGGCCGCAATACTAATTAGGTATTATGGTTTCACTAAAGATGAAGTTTTAAACATGAGCTTCCCTGAACTTCAGGGCTGGACCACTCTTATCGAAAGAGTAAAAGACACCCTAGGGGAAGGGAAGCTCGAAGTTGTTAAAGGAGAACCGCGCTAGTACTAAAGGAGTTGTTTAATGAGTCCAGCTTATTGGCCAATCCAGCCCGGAGAAACATCTTGGTTAAGAAAGTTAAACTTCGCCAAAGATATAGCTTACAGAGGACAATTAGCAAACTCTTTTTATAAATGGGGTAGTGCGTATAATCTTACCCTTGATGACTTTATCCGCGATCAAGAAACTACCACGGTTGTTAAATGGGGCGAGATGCCTAGCGGTAAATCTCGTCCCCTAGAATGGGCCCGCAACAAACAAATGCTTCCCTCTTCAGAAAAATCTATCCAAGCTTTTCGAGACAAGTTTGCAGAAAATCCAACAAGCCCTCACGCTAAACTTACATGGAGAGAAATTAGAGAAAGAGAAATTCTTAGAGCAGAAACATATTATAGCAATGTCGACAGACAAATGCCAAAATTACCAAGACCTCCAATTGTAGACCCTATGAATTCTTACACTCAAGACTATCTATTTGGATCACAACCAATAAGTAATACAAAAGCAACAATAAAATCCCTAAAAAATAAAGCACAATGGGATGCGACCTGGAGAAAAACAAGAGTCAAACAAGTCCTTGCTGGTAAAGAAAGAGACGTGTATGGTTTTTTTAATAAAGGTGCTCCTATTGGATCAAAAGGTATTATCCAGGGAGCTTCAGGAAGTCGATGGACTAAAACACAACTACGAATAGCAACAGAAATGGGAAGCGATCTTTCAAAAGGTAGCTTTAAAAGCATTGCAGAAGCCAAGCTAGATCCTAAATATGCCAAGCATTTTACAAAATCAAAAATACTTGGCATGCTTGGAACAGCTGCTCTAACATATCAAATCGCAACAGATATCTTTGGAGAAGCAGAAGCTTTTGATCTTGCAGGAAAAACTACTCCTTATTCTGAATATGAATTAACCAATGATCCAAATAGATCTAGTCCCTTGGCAACATACAAGATGTATAATCCTGAAGATCCAATGTCAGGAAAACTTCGTAATGCAGTTACAACTGCATCATACTTTGGAGGCATGACAGGCATTGCCGCCTCAGGCTTAGGCTTTACCGCTGTCGATATGTTGATGGCAGGAAGCAGAGGAGCCGGCGCTGGGGTTGTTGGTGAAATTGGACGAGAAGGAATTGTAAATACAGCAACCTCAATGACCGGAATGCTTATAGCAGGAAAAGTTTTTGAGACAATAGGTGGAGCATGGAACGCAGGAAGAGCTATGTCTGCCCAACGAAAAGTTGGCGAAGCCTTAGCTAAAAAGTCTGAAAGCT
>Ga0075122_10001609_pt1 | contig 15708 bp, 11 predicted proteins | sample AntAceMetag02UKB_FD_69790 | JGI IMG/M metagenome (GOLD analysis project Ga0075122, IMG submission 69790) | Saline lake microbial communities from Ace Lake, Antarctica - Antarctic Ace Lake Metagenome 02UKB | ecosystem: Environmental > Aquatic > Non-marine Saline and Alkaline > Saline | place... | reverse complement strand
AGTCACATTATCACTAACATCAAGATCTGCCAAACATGACGTTTGCTCAATAGTACACTGATTGAGACAAACATACAGAAGCTCATCATCAGCACCATCATTACAATTAGATCTACAAGCAGCATTTAAATCATTACATCTACCATATCCCTCATAATTTGTTTCATAACTTTTTACAGATTGCAAAGAATTTGAATTTGCAAAATTAATGGGAGTTTCGTATTCTGAAAAAATCATACTCTCATAATTTCCCCAAGGATAATAATTTGTATAATCAATTTTTCCCTTATGCCCGGGGTATTTTTTAGTTCCCCCTTGACTTGCAAACCCTCCTTTTTCAGACCAATCCCCATTATAATTAAGATAAGCTCCACAATCTCCCAAACTAATACAATGATTATTCCAAGCTAAAACCCATTTTACTTGGGTGTTTCTTTCATTTTGCTGACCTCCTAAAAATCTTCCTTCTTCTTCACTCATCTCATCATTTTTCCCTCCACATTTAGCTATTTCCCAATCTTCATTTCCTTCTTCCTCTGTCCAAAATGCAAACCCCATAGGATATGCTGCAACACATCTACTTGCAACCCAAGCACAAAATTTATTTTCTTCACATTTTTCAAATCTTTCATCTCCATCATATTCAATTTGTATTTCATAACAACTAGCAAAATCATTAGTAATCAACTCGGCAAATAAACCCCCTTCATCCGGGGAAAGATTTGGCCAATCTTCATCCCAAAAACCTTCATCACCCTCATCATCTGGAAGATGTAATATATCATCACCTGCTGAACTAGAACCTGAAAAGTGTAATGTATCATCATCTAAATTTAGTATTAAAGATGGTCGTTCTTCAAGTTCAACACAAACTTTATCTCTCTGTGTTGAACTTTTAAATGAAACCTCTCCATCATCACAAGAAGCAACCCAATGTTCACTTCCAACAGTATCTTTTCCATAACCTATAAACCCTTCAAATAAACACCAACTCGTTCCACTTTTTTTAGTTGCCGTAGAAAAATCAACCTCATTATTTTTATCATAACCATTTACAGGAGCCTCATAACAAGAAGTATCTCTACAGGTATAATCTTCATGCCCCTCATATCCCCCAATCCTTCCAACATTTGCTTGTCCAATTTTCCATTCTGCACAAGTTGTTCCAGATTCAATTCCACAATCTCCACAAGAATTACCATTTGGATCTGGAGTACAAGTAATTTCATCAGGACTCTTTAATTTTCCCCCATTCCAAGCTAAATCTTTTTTAGATACAGTATTTCCTTGATAAACATTTTCTAAATTATTACAACTATCATACCAAAAAATTTCATCATACCCCTCAAGACAACCAACATAAGAATATGGCTCACACCCATTATCATCTTCAAAAAAAGAACATAAAAATCCAGGCTCATGATTTCCTTCACACTGATCTCCGATTACCAAATTGCATTCCTCTAAATCAAAATTTCCAGGAATTCTGCAGGCACCTAATTCAGATGTTGTTAAAGAATTTATACAAACTTGATCATTAGTTATACTTGGATTCCAATAATTACTACTACATTCATCTTCATAACTAAGAAAAGCTTCAAATCCTTCTGTACAACATCCTTGTTGACAACCATCAATACTTTCACAACTTCCATCTTGCGTTCTAATAATTTCTCCCCCTTGAGAAGTACAAAAATTTTCTGAAACTCTTGGAGAACAAGTAAAAGCTTCATTAATTTTACAACAAATAGGAGAACCACAATCTAACTCATCACAACTTCTTCCTTCTACAAATCCTTCAGGAGAACAATCCTGTCTCACCAACCATTTAGGACCACTTGCACACGTATCTTTACAACAAGAAATTGCAGAAATAAATGAAAAGCTAAACAATAAAATAATTCCAAAAATAATTAAAAATTTTAATTTCATATTAAACACCCCTTAACAGCAAATCGAAATAAACTATCTTTACTTTTAGACCGAATAGTATAAACCTCAAAATTTCCATTATTAGGTGGAAATTTCTTAATCGAAATATCTTTATGATAAAACATATAATCTGAAGAATCAAAATCACAATTTGTTGCTTCGCCCTCAACAATTAAATGCGCAACTTTTAATAAAGAATACAAAGAAGAAGAATATTTAAAATTAAAATCATCATAATTTTTTATTTCTTCATTTTTCTCTAAAGTTAATTCCATATCTAAATTAATTTCAATCCCCTCTTCTGTTAATTTTAAATCAAAATCATTATATTTACTTTTATCACTTTCTAAATTTAAATTATTAATCATAACTCCATAACAATCTTCCTCAATATATTCAGAAATATAATCTATTAATTCATCTTCAATAGAACCAATTAAAAAAGGATATAAATTAGTACATTTTCTTCCATCAATTTCTCCAGTATAACAAAGATAAGCAATTTTCCTTTTTACATCCTCTTCTTCAATTATAAAAAAATTTCCAATAAATTCATCATCATCATTAATTTTCCCACCCCTATAAGATAACTCTTCAATCCCATCATAAAGCTCATCTTCAATACAACTTTTCATATACGCTGTTGGATTAACTTCTTTTCCAAAAGGTAATTCTGGCAACAAACCACTTCTAAAAAAAATAAACAAAGCAATCATAGCAACTAAAATAATTGCAATTATAATAAAGATAGTTACCTGCCCTCTTTTTTTAATATTATTACTTTTCATTTAAAACAAAATTGGTCTTACTATTATTGCGCAACCATCATTTATATGTTCATAAGAATCTTTACATTTAATAAAATAAGTTTTACTTGGATCCCATGTAGAAGATACATGTTTAAAACTCCAATCACCTGACATCGTCGTCATATTCTCTAATTCAATAGAATTACATTCATTTTCATAACTATAATAACACTTTGCTAATTCATCTGTAACCAAAGTTAATTTCCCGCCATCATTGTAAGCACGAACAACATTCGCAGGTTGAGTATCAATTGTTAAATTAAAACTAATTTTTCCTTCAGCCATATTTCCAGCATCATCTTCACAATTAACCGGAACATTTCGAACAGTTTCAACATTATCTTGTAAAACATTAAATCCATTTAAACCAGGTTGATTATGGAGACTCGCACCTGATTCAAAAAAACCTGATTCTTGTCCAAACCAAACATAATTACAATCTGAAACACCGTCGCCAATCATTCCCCCAGATGTTGTAATAGATAAATCAACCGTAACAGGTCGTGTTCCACTAGTAATAGATTTTGTCGGAGAAGTTGAACTAACAACCAACGGCGCTTTAGAACCTTTCAAAGTATAAATAAAATCCTCTGCATTTACAACTCTTTGTTTTTCAGATTCTTCAACACCCTCTTCCTCGCCAAACCAAGGCTGATCCTTACATTTAATATAAAAATTATTATCAACACTATTTTCTAATTCAGTAAATTCTGTATTACAGTTATATCCATTTAACTCCCCTAAATCAGATTCCAACACACAACTCATATTATTTTCCATCTCATCAAATTCTTGATAAGGTTCTTTTGACCAACTACATTCCGCAGGTTCATTAATCCACATATCCATTCTTTGTGTGGTATTATCAAAAGCAATATAACTTCCACTTTCAGGAATAGTTTTTGTAAGTTCAGTATTAACTGCATTAAAATCAGGACCAGGACGAATACAAAATTCAACAATATAAGGTTTAGGAGTAGGAATTCCCCATAAACTAGTTTGACACATTACAAACATTCTCAAATTACCATACAATGAAGAATAACCCTGTCCAGTAAAATCATTAGGATCAATTTCATCAAGACGAGGCATAGTATAACTAAAAATATGAGTCTTCAAAAACGAATTTGACTCACTAGGATAAAGTTCTTCCATAGTTTCATAATTAACAGGTTTTTCAAAAGAATATTTACATTGAGTATACATTGGAATCTTATCATCATCTGAACTTGCTGAACTTGTAGTATTTAATGAAAAAATTACAGTTTCATATTCTTGAAAACACGCTTCCTGTCCGGTTTTATTTTCGACAATAACTTTAACACCATCTCCCATTACCCTACTAATCTCTTCAAACTCATAACCTTCTGTATAAACTTGATCTTGATTAATTATTGGAACAGTATTATCATATTGTTGAGACAAACAAATTGGTTTATCAGTATCTGCATTTTCAATATAACACGCCCTACCCAAACTTTCACAACGATATTCTGAACAAACTTTCAAAGTTTCTTCTCGGTCAATATCTTCATGACACAAATGACAATTTTCTCCACCCATTGGCGGTTGCCAAGGTTGACATCTAAATTGAACTTTTGTTACTTCTGTTTTTCCCCATTGAGTTACTGCTTGATGTGATACCAATATTATAACAATCACTGCAGCAATTATAATTCCTGGACCGCTTCCACCTCCTGCATACATTGCAGCTGCAAAACCTGTTTGTGAACCTCCTGCAACAATTCCTGCAATAGCTGTAGCAGCACCAAAACCTAATGCAGCACCTGCCAAAGCCATTTCAACAAGTCCTTCATTTTCAACACCCATTCCTTGAGCAACATAATATGTTGCAACAGCCATAATCGCAGCACTTGCAAATAAAGCAGCATAAGCCAAAGCAAATCCCTTTGCAGTAACGGCAATCCCTCCCTCTAGAGATTGTGCTATACCTGTTGCGGCCCCCACTTCACCAGGTAAGGCCCATACTAAACCACTAGAAAGCAAAGTAGAAGTCGAACTAAGAGCAGCAAGTCCCCCCATCCCACCACCAACCCCTCCGATTACACCTAACCATTCTGAAGACCTATCTTTAAAACTAAAATCTTCATCATCACCTGCAAAAGAAATATCTCCATTTTGTGGAAGAACTCTTTGATTTTTTTCAAACTTATAATCTTCAGTACTATCGCCATAACCCTCTAATGTTTTAATATAATCATCGTTTCTTTCATTAGGTAAAGATTGCCCCATTCCTAAAGTATCTCCCTTAATAATAACATTATCTGTTCCTTCACCAACATAATTAACATAAGTTCCACAATCGCCAAGAGAAACACACAAATTATTCATTTCATCATAAAATCCAGCACCCAAACAATCACAATTTTTTTCACATTGCCATCGTCCCTTAATATCTTTTTTAAATAAAACAGGACAATCAATATTTGCTAAACCACAATATGCATTATCCATATCTCTTGAACCTTCTTCATCTCCTGTAAAAGTTAAATCAGCCCCTTTTGTATATTTTGGAGTACATAAATCAAATTCAAAATCATTGTCAACATTCACCCGAGTAACAATACAAAAAGAATCTAACTCACAATTTTCACGCATATTATCTTCCATATTATAAGTCAAACATTGAGAAGCACTATTTTTCTGACAACTTGCTTGAGCAAAATAATTTCCTACATCATCAAAAATTTCAATTCCATCAACAGGATGACTTCCAACAACAAATATGTCAGGTGCATACTTTTGTTTTATTGCATCTTCAAGATCTATTCTCATCTCCATACAAACTTCTCCACGATAATCTTCACAACCTTCTGTAATAACTTCTCCATTTATGCAAGAAAATTTCCAATGACGACTTCCAACTAAATCTTTCCCCCCACCAATAACACCGTCGAAAACACACCAACTTTCACCATTAGCTCTATCTTGAGGTTCACTTTCAATTCCGCCAGCACCAGGAGCACCAACACATTCTAAACTTTTACAAACAAAATTTCCAGCTTTTACATGGTCTTCACCTAACTTTGTTTCGGTACATTGTTGTTGATACTTTTCACAAGCCCCACAATCATCTCCATCACAATTTATCGAATTAGAATATAAAACTTCACCATTATTCCAAGAAGCATCTGCCCATAATTCTCCACCATAAACATTCTCTCTATTCCCACAACTATCATACCAATAAATTTCTGACCTTCCCTCTGCACAACCAATATCATAAGTTTTTTCACAAAGAGAATCTATTGCTTCATGGGTACATAAAAAACCTGCATGAAATTTATTACTTTGAAGATTATTAAAACAATCAGATTTTGTTGTAAATCTACATTCTCCACCACCCATATCACACGCCCCTTCAACTTCACTTTCTGCCAAAGAAACGCATTCAAATTCAGTTGCAATTTCTGCCCTAAAATCAACTTCTGTACCCAAATCAATACTTTTCTTAACACATTCTTTTTGAGTTCCAAAATAATAATTATTTCTACCTAAATAACAACAACCCTTTGCACATTTTTCAAGATTACAATTTACATCAGGTTCCCAAGTTCCACCATCAGTTGAACATTTTTCCTTCGGTGAACCTTCTGTACACGAACCATCAGCCTCGTCAATACAACAACCCCTAACACAATCTCCTGTCTGATCACAATGGGTTGGAATAAGTGAATTATCACAATTAACATCTAACATATCAATAAAAGATGAAACACTTTGACAAATTCTAGCCCCTTCATCAGCACTTAAACAACATCTCCAAGTTGGATCTTCTTCAGCAGAAACAATTCCAATTTGTTTAATTGAAAATAATGAAACTAAAAAATCCAAACCATCTCCTAAACTTTTTTCTTCAAATTCTCCAATAGAAAAATCTTCAAAAGAAATTCCTCCAGAAATAATATAACTTTGTGCAGGAACCATATTTACTAATAAAAAAACCATTCCGAAAATAATTAAACTCCAAAATATCTTTCTCATTATAATCCTGGTGGAATCACGCACCCCCTTACAGCAAACCTAAACTTATCTTCAGAATCTTCATAACCAATAGTATAAATATGAACACCGTCGCCAGTTGTATGTCTTTCAATTTTATATTGAGGATAAAAAATCATATAACCAATATGTTCAAAATTACAAAACTCTGCTTCCTGAGAAATAATTTCCTGCGCAACTTTCGCAACATCATAAAAATGCGTTGGAACTAAAAAACTTAAATCATCTTGAACTTTTGTATCGCCAGCCTTACTTAAAGTCAATTTCCCGTCGATACTTAAAACAACCCTATCCGAACCTAAATTCAAATCAAATCCCCTATAATTTGCAACAACATCATAATTATTATCCAAACTTTTCGCAAGCCCATCAAAACAATCTTTAACATCGTCCTCAATATAATCTTTTAATTCATCAGTAACATGTCTTAACAGCATCGGTTCTTGCACAACACAAGGATAATAATAATTTTGATTATAACACAAATAAGAAATATTTCTATAAACACCCTCGTCAGTAAACATAAAATTAAGAGCATTTTTATTATTTAAAGTTCCACCAACAAACGATAATTCAGTAACACCCTCGGTAATTTTATCCTCAATACAACTTTTCATATACGCCTGCGGATTAACTTCTTTTCCAAAAGGTAAGTCTGGTAAAAAACCAGATCTAAAAAGAATAAAAATTAAAACCGCAGCAACTATCACAATTGCAATTATAATAAAAATTGTAACTTGTCCCCTCTTTGAATCCATAAATATATTAAAGATTTAATGCTTATAAATTTAATTATCTCAAATCTATTTTAAAAAAAATATTACTCATCCAATTCATCAAAATGACTCTCATCAGAATCATCTTTTCTGGGTTTTAAATCATATTTTCTCGCAAATTCAAATAAACTTTCACAATTTCTTTTTTTTAAAACCTCTCTTGAAATCCCAGATAAAAACTTTTTATATTTAGTAGGTAAATCATCATAACAATCATGGCCTTTTTCATAAAAAATATCTCTAACCATTTTAAAAATTAAACCAGAAAAGAAATTTACTTTTTCTTAACAATCTCAGTACACATTCCAGCAGCAACAGTTGAACCAGCATCTCTAACTGCAAATCTACTCATAAAAGGATTGTCTTTTTGAGTTTCTAAACAAAGATTTCCTTTTGGTTGAATTCTAACTTTTGCAACATCTCCATTTTTCAAAAAGTCTGGATTTTCTTTAATAACTTCACCCGTTGCAGGATTAATTTGCGCAATTAATTCTGTAAATTGACAAGGAACTTGAGCTGTATGAATATGGAATACAGGAGTATATCCTTTTGCTAAAACAGTTGGATGATTAATTACAGTTATTGTTGCGATAAATTCTTCAACAACAGGAATTGGATTAGCAGCATCGCAAATTACATCTCCACGAGCAATATCTTTTTTACCAACACCACGAACATTAACACCAACATTATCTCCAGCATCTGCTTGAGGTAAAATTTCATGATGAGCTTCAATAGTTTTAATCTCTCCTGCAACACCTGTTCCAGTTCTACCTGGAAGAACCATAACTTTCATACCTGTTTTCATAATACCAGTTTCAACTTTTCCAACAGGAACAGTTCCAATACCCGTAATTTCATAAACATCTTGAACAGGCATTCTCATATGTAAACCTGTAGGTGGTTCTGGGGCTGGAAACAAATCAAATTGTTCTAAAATAGTAGGCCCTTTATACCAAGGCATATTTTCAGATTTTTTACCAATATTATCTCCTTTCAAACCAGAACAAGCAACAAAAGCTGTAGTTTCAGGATTAACACCAACTTGTTTAAGTAAAACAGATACATCTTCCTTAACCTTGTTAAACTTAGCTTCATCATAATTCAGGTCATCCATTTTATTAACAGCAATTGCAATATTCTTCACACCCATTGTTCTCAATAACCATAAATGTTCTGTTGTTTGAGGTTGAACACCACTTGGACCCGCAATCACTAAGAAAGCAGCATCAGCTTGTGAAGAACCTGTAATCATATTCTTAATATAATCCTTGTGACCTGGCGCATCAATAATTGTAATTTGCCATTTATTTGTCATAATTTTTTGATAAGATAATTCAATAGTAATTCCTCTTTCTCTTTCTTCTCTAACTCTATCCATAATATAAGCAAACTCAAAAGTAGCTTGTCCACCCTTTCCATTCTTTTCAGCTTCTTCACGAAGTTTCTTCATTGTTTGTTCTGGAATTCCGCCGGTCTGAAACATCAATTGTCCTACACAAGTTGACTTTCCAGCATCTACATGTCCTACGAACGCAACATTCATATTTGGTTTTGTTTTTGCCATAGAAGATAACATAAAATTTAGTTTATAAACTTTTTGGTGGAAAAAAATCCCTTAACAAGATCCCACAACTTAAAATAAAAAATCCAATAGCAAACCCTCCAATAACGTCGCTAAACCAATGAACACCAAGATACAATCGAGTAAACCCTATTATTAAAACAATTAAAACACAACTAATAAAAGAAATTAATTTTACACAAACATTTTTATTTTTTCTAATTATTAAATAAGTCAAAAGACCAAAAAACACAACAGCCATCGTCGCATGCCCACTAGGAAAAGCAAACCCTGTTTCAGAAACTAAATCACTTAATGGACGAGCTCGACTAAACAATTCTTTCAAGATATAAATAACTCCTGCACTAACTAAACCAAGAATAAAAACAAAAACAGAATCTTTTTTAGAATTTTTAAACCAAAAATAAATTGCAATTAATAATAGAACACCAAGCAAAACTTTTGTATCAAAAATAACTCCAACTACTTTTGAAAAATTAATCATAAAAACACAAGAAGATTTTATCAAAGAATTAATAAAAACATCCCAATTAATAAAAAATCCTTTAAACAAAACTTCCAATAAAATAAAAATAAAAATTATCAAAGAAACTAAATTCAACCAAATTAATTTACGTGAAATTTTCATAAACTAAATATGGGTGAGGGTTATTTAAAATTAATGAATTATCTTTCTCTCTTAGTTTTCTCTTTTAATTTAGGTTCAGCTTTTCTTTTACGAGTTTCAAAATGATCCCTTAACCCAATAGAAGAATACATTTTAATTCCTTGTTTAGCATATCCCACAACAAGATCATATCTTCCTATTTCAAAACAAAGTTCAATTGCACGAGAAAGATAATTTGCCCCCAATCCATTATCTTTTGTGGATTTAATTTCCTCAATATAAACATTAATTGCTTTTATTTTATCTTTTTTAACCCATCTTTTAACTTCTCTTTCTAATCTCATTGATCTTTTCTTAGCCTCTATCTTTTTCCCAAAAAATTCATAAAGTTCTCCAAAATATTTCACCATAATTTGACCAATAACTAACACTTTATATTAATTATCTCACTAAAGAATATAATTACTGATTCTCTGCCAATCCTTTCCTATCTCTAATTCTTCTAATAATATCTCCCTGTAAAGAATTGGGAACTTTCTCAAACAACTGATCTCTTAAAGACGAAGTTCCACGACCCTCTGTAGCTGAACGTAAATCATTTGACCATCCAATCATTTCTGCAACAGGAAGTTTAACTTCCATAGAAACATTTGAACCTTCTTGAGTCATATCTAAAGTCTGACCCCTTTTACCTCCAACAAGTTTTGTAATTCCACCCAAAAATTTATCAGGCATTTCAATTACATGAATCTGTAACGGCTCTAAAAGTGAAGACGAAGCTTTTGCCATTGAACCTTTAATACCCTCACGAACAGCAGGATAAACTTGCGCCGGCCCTCGATGAATCGCATCCTCGTGCAATTTAATATCAACTAAACTAATTTTCATCTTCATACACGGCTCACGAGCTAAAGGACCCTGATCCATAACCATTTGAAAAGCATCTAAAACCATCTCAATAACTTCACCAATATGAACTTCCCCTCGAGTTTCATCCATAAAAACATTTCCTTTGTAAACATTTCTCAAATTCCGAATATCATCTGCATCCCAACCCAAATTCCTCAAGGTCTCATCCAAATCTTTATTTTTCTTTTTAACTCGTCCTTCAGGAATATCCCCTTTCTGAATTGCTTCATAAATACTTTCATCTAATGGCTCAACTCTAATAAAAAAACTATTATGTTTATTTGGTGAACGACCTTCAAACGCAGTAGATTCTTTTCCAACAGTTTCACGATAAACAATAATCGGCGCAGAAGTTTTAACTGCCAACCCTTTTTCTGTCTTAATTCTATTTTCAATAATTTCTAAATGCAACTCCCCCATTCCAGACATCAAACTTTCTCCAGTCTCTTCATTAATTTCAATTCTTATAGACGGATCTTCCTTAGAAACTTGTTTCAAAACCTCAACTAACTTAGGCAAATCAGCAGCCTTCATAGGTTCAATAGATTTTGTAACAACAGGATCAAACAAATGTTTAATTGCTTCAAAAGGTTCAATCTCTACTTTACTCACAGTCTCTCCAGTAAAAACATCTTTCAAACCAACAACACCGACAATATTTCCTGCAACAACTTTATCTACAACAGTTCTTTGTGCACCCTTGTAAACAGAAACTTGCTGAATTCGAACATTTCTCTTCGCCAAATTCATGTAAACTTCATCACCTTGTTTCAAACTTCCTGAAAATAATCTCCCACATGCAACTTCACCAGCATGTTTATCTACAACAATTTTAATTGGAACAAAAGCAGGAGCCCCATTAGCATTACAATTGATCAAATCTTTTCCAACTTCTGAATCAATCTCTCCGTGCCAAATTTTAGGAATTCTATATTTTTGAGCATCAACTGGATTTGGATGATGATTTACAACCATACCTAAAACAACTTCATGCAACGGAGCCTTCTTTGCAAGCTCTTTATAATTATCATTTTCATAAGCATCAATAACATCTTTGAAAGAAATTCCTTTATCTTTCATATAAGAAAAACTCAAAGCCCAATTATGAAAAGCAGAACCAAAAGCAACAGTTCCCTCGCCAACACCAACTTTCCATTTTTCCTTGTAACCTTCTGGAGCAATATTTTCAATCAATTCATTAACATGATCAATAATTTTAATAAACTTAGCCTGCATTTCTTCAGGAGTCAATTTAACTTCCTTAATTAATCTATCAACTTTATTAATAAACAGAACTGGCTTAACCAATTCTTTCAAAGCTTGTCTAACAACAGTTTCTGTCTGAGGCATAACTCCCTCAACAGCACAAGATAAAATAACACAACCATCAACAGCACGCATAGCACGAGTAACATCTCCCCCAAAATCAACATGCCCAGGGGTATCAATTAAATTAATTAAATAATCCTCTCCACCAACTTTATGAATCATAGAAACCGAAGCTGAATCAATTGTAATTCCTCGTGACGATTCATCTTCATGAAAATCCAAAGCTCTTTGTTTTCCCGCAGTTTCCTCACTCAACATTCCTGCACCAGCAAGAAGATTATCACTAAAAGTAGTTTTTCCATGATCAATATGCGCAGCAATCGCAATATTCCTAATTTGCTTTTGATTATTCATTAATTCTGAAATTTCTGTTTTTGCCATTATAAATAATTTAGAAATTAGTTTAAAAAACTTTGTGTGGACTACTCTTATTAAATCTCCAAATTAGCAAATTTTATAAGCCACCACAATCTAATTATTTTATGTGGGTGTGCCGGAGTTGGTCAAACGGGCTGCCCTTAAGAGGCAGTGGCTTTATGCCTGCGCAGGTTCGAGTCCTGTCACCCACATTTTAATTTTCTTTACCACTTAAAAATCCTCAGTCATATTTATAAATATTAAAAATATCATTAAATTGTAGGAAGGCTTAACTTCGGTTATGTTGAATCTTTCGGGATTTTTCTTCCTACACTTTTTTTAGATTTTTTATCAAGATCCTCTTTACCATATTTCTTCAAAACCTCTCCACCTGTAAAATGTGAAATTATTGAAAATCCTAAAATAATAAAAAATAAAGTTCTCAATCTAACTAATAATGTAAATGCCAAACCTGTGCTTCCAGAACCTTGCATCACTTCAAACAATCCAGACTGAGTCACTTCATGAAATCCAAGACCAACTGGAACAGGAACAAGATTAACAATTCCCCAAACAACAACTACAATAATTAATTCAAAAAATCCCAAATCAATTCCAAACATCATTAACAAAAATTTAAATTCCCAATAAGTTGCACACCCATAAAGAACATATCCAATAAATCCTAAGAAAAATTCCTTTTTATGATGAATAAAAAAAATCGCCATCTTCTTTTCAATATCCTTAACCATCCCCTTAAGTTTCTTAAATCTAGAAATTCTATAAAATCTCAAAAGAGTAAATAAATTTGTAAAAGGACCTTTTCCACGAACAGTCATATAATAAACAACTGCTAAAACTGAAAATGAAATTAACATCACAACAGCAACAATACTTTTTATAACAATAGACATTCCAGGAACAAGAAATAAAACAAGCAACCCCAAAAGCCCAAAAAATAAACTTCCAAAAAGTTCAATAAATTTATCCATAAGAACTGCAGAACTTCCATTTCTCCACCCAATATTATTTTCCTTCTTTAACATATAAACTTTCAAAGGTTCACCACCAATTTTCGCCGAAGGTGTAACCGCAGACACAGCCCAACCAGCAATATTCTGACGAAGCAAAGCCCAAAAACTAGCCTTCTCTTTATACGCGCCTAAAACAATTTGCAACCTCCACGCATTAATAAAAAACACAAACATTGTAAGAAATAAATACGGCGCTAAATAAATAAGATTAATATTTTTATAAATCTCTCCCAAAGAACCAAGCCCATAATAATTAAGAACCCCAAAAAACAACAAACCTCCTATTATCAAAGATACAATTAGATTCACCCTCTTTTTATTCATAATAAAAAATAAACAAAATTAGTTTATAAATTTAAACCCCCTATAAACAAATTATTAATTAAAATTAAAATCACCAAAACATTTATAAATAACTATTTCTCTGTATACACACAAGGTATACACAATGAAACCTAAAAAAATAACCCCCCAAATGAATTTTGAAATTTGGAAAACCCTTATTATTTATGCAGCAATAGTTTATCCGATAGGAATTCTAAATTTAACTTTACTTTGGCATTTTAATTACCATACTGTATTTTGGATTTTTCTTGTAGCTCTTTCAATAGGCTGGTTAGGATGCATAATTAAATTAACTAAACTCGGATTAAAACTTGGAATCTAAAATGACAGACATATTCGACAACAAAATTTTGTGCAACAAATGTAACACACAAATGCAAAAAGCAAAAATTGCTAAAAATGGATTTTTATTCAGAGCAATGATTTGTCCAAAATGCAAATCTAAAATAATTCATCCAGTAGATCAACAAGAATACATTCGATACATAAATTTAAAAAACAAAGAATTCAAAGTTAAAATGAGATTAGTCGGAAACAGTTACGCGGTATCAATTCCAAAAGAAATTGTTTCATTTATGAGTCAAAAAAAAGAAATAATAAATGAAATGGTAAATCTCTGTTTCGAAGACATGGGACGACTATCTTTAGATTTCAGGAGAATAAAATGAAACCACAACAAATAAAACTTAACGTCGTAGAATCAATGCAAGATGATGCATACAAAGGTATAGCTAGAATAGATTCTGAAACAATGCGAGCACTTGAAATCCGAAGAGGAGATGTAATTGTAATTAAAGGAAATCGAGAAACAGTTGCGATTGCAGACAGAGCATATCCTGCAGATGTTGGAGAAAATATAATTCGTATCGACGGTATTTTAAGACGAAACGCAAAAACTAGCATCGGAGACACAGTAACAATTTCTAAAGCAAATGTAAAAGAAGCAAAAAAAATCATAATCGCACCAGCACAAAAAGGAATCATGGTTCAAGGTGACCCTGAAAATTTAAAACGTGGACTTTTAGGAAGAGCAGTTTTAAAAGGCGACACAATAATGATGGGTGGAGTACAACGAAGAAAAGATTTATTATCAGAAGAATTCGGAGAATTCAATGACATGCTCGGTGACATGCTAGGAAACATGGGCTTGGGACAACTTGGAGGGGGAATCGCACAATTAAAATTCCTCGTCGTAAACACAGCACCAAACCAACCAGTAATCATAACAGAAAATACTCAAGTAACTTTAAATTCAAAAGCAGTTGAATTAACAGAAGAAAATTTAGAACAAATTAATTATGAAGACATTGGAGGATTAACAGAAGAAGTTAAAAAAATAAGAGAAATGGTAGAAATTCCAATTAAACATCCAGAGATTTTCAATAAATTAGGGGTCGAACCTCCAAAAGGAGTTTTATTACATGGACCACCTGGAACAGGAAAAACACTTTTAGCAAAAGCAGTTGCAAATGAAACAGAAGCAAATTTTATTTTAATAAATGGTCCAGAAATTCATAATGCTCTTTATGGAGGTTCTGAAAAAAAAATTCGTGAAATTTTTGCAGACGCAGAAAAAAACGCACCATCAATTATTTTCATCGACGAAATAGATGCAATTGCACCAAAAAGAGAAGATTCACACGGAGAAGTTGAACGAAGAGTTGTCTCACAAATTTTAACAATGATGGACGGACTAAAAGCAAGAGGAAAAGTTATTGTAATAGGTGCAACAAACAGAGTAGATTCAATTGATCAAGCACTAAGAAGACCCGGAAGATTTGACAGAGAAATAAAAATTAATGCCCCAAATAAAGAAGGAAGATTACAAATTTTAAAAATCCACACAAGAGGAATGCCTCTAAAAAATGTTAAACTAGATGAACTAGCTTCAAAAACACCAGGTTTTGTTGGAGCTGATTTAGAATCATTATCTAAAGAAGCTGCAATGAATGTATTAAGAAAATTACTTCCAAAAATGAACTTAGATAAAGAAGAACAAATA
>Ga0075122_10001608_pt1 | contig 15708 bp, 18 predicted proteins | sample AntAceMetag02UKB_FD_69790 | JGI IMG/M metagenome (GOLD analysis project Ga0075122, IMG submission 69790) | Saline lake microbial communities from Ace Lake, Antarctica - Antarctic Ace Lake Metagenome 02UKB | ecosystem: Environmental > Aquatic > Non-marine Saline and Alkaline > Saline | place... | reverse complement strand
TTTTATCTTTTGATAAATTTTCTTTTAGGATTGCCCACATATATATGTCACAGGTGTCAATTGCACATATTCTTTGTCCTTTCTCATTTCTACCTATTATTTTTATATGATTTTTTTCATTTAGGTCAAAGTAATTGTAATCTATTGGTATAAATTTTGTTATCATATTTTAGTTAAAGTTTTTTAGTTTATTAGTTTTTGGAGAGTTTTTCTTATAGGAATATTTAAATACTACTATTAAGTGGTCAAATTATGGAAAAAGGTTATAGTCCGGACGAATTAGCGAAAGCAGCAATGGAAGCGGAGAAATTGTACTGGCAAGGCATTCGTAATATGGATGGACATATTTTAAGATTTACAGAAGATTCTAATTCGGAAGATAGACGGCATAATTTATTTTCTTCTTATGGAGAATTGATAGATTCAGATTTATCTTCTGATGAAAAAAGAAACAATTTAATGAATGCGGGGTATGTTTTTATTTGTGTTTATTATGGTAAAAAGAAAGAAAATGAAGTTCCTACGATGAAGGGTGTTGATAGAAATGCTAAAAGACCTCTTACTAATGAAGAATCTAATGTTTTTTATGATCATGAAATGAGTTTAGCTAGGAATCTGGAGAAGGGTTTTATTTGGGGTGATTCTTTTTGTGTTTTGGGTAATAGGGACGAAAGAGTGGAATATTCAGATACTCCTTTTTTTTGGCCTTCTTGTGAGAGTTTTTATGGAAGTTCTCATGATGGTTTTAAGGGGGATATAAATTCTTTAGAAATGATGGCGGCTGGAGTTGATGACAGTGGGGGTAATGATGGTAGTAAAAATTCAGGAGATGAAGATAGGTTGTCGGCATGGGAAGAATTAGGTTATACTCCTAGAAAAGTTCGTTAATTTTTTATAGTATTCTTTTTTCTTTAAATTATGGGATTGAGTATACGGGACATTGTCCCAAGAAATGAATTTGATGTTTCGGAGTTGAAGGGAAAAATTGTTTGCGTAGATGCATTTAATACTTTGTATCAGTTTTTGTCTTCAGTCCGGCAGATGGATGGTACGCCTTTGCAGGATTCTGAGGGTAGAATAACTAGTCATTTATCTGGAATACTTTATCGTAATGTTGCGCTTCTTTCTCTTGGGGTAAAATTGGTTTATGTTTTTGATGGGAAGGCTCCGGATTTGAAGGCTAAGACTCATAAAAAAAGAAAGGATGTAAAAGATCGGGCTAGGGAAAATTATGAAGTTGCTAAGCAAGAGGAAGATATAGCTGCAATGAGAAAGTATAGTAGTCAGCTTGTTAGACTTGATGATGATATGGTTCGTGAAAGTAAGGAGCTTTTGATTGCTATGGGAATTGATGTTGTTCAGGCGCCGAGTGAGGGGGAAGCCGAGGCGTCGTATTTAGCTAAGACCAAGGAAGAAGTTTATGCAGTTGCGAGTCAGGATTATGATAGTCTTTTGTTTGGAGCTCCGTATTTGATTCAGAATTTAACTTTGGCTAGAAAAAGGAAGACTCTTTCTGGATATATTGAAGTTAAGACTCTTTTGATAAAATTGTCTGATGTTTTGGGAAAGTTAGAAATAGATTTGGATCAGCTTATTTGTTTGGGAATTTTGGTTGGAACTGATTATAATCCTAAGGGAATTTTTAGGGTTGGTCAAAAGAAAGCATTGGAGATTGTTAAGGAATTTAAAACTCCTGAGAAGATTTTTGAATCGGTTAAGGATAAAATTGAAGAGATGAATGAGGAAGATAGGTTTGATTGGGAGGTTATATTTGAATTATTTAAGAATCATGAGCATGTGGATGCAGATTTTGAATTTAGGAAAGTGGACGGAGAAAAGATAAAAAAAATTTTAGTTAGTCGTCATGGTTTTAGTGAGGAAAGAATTGATAATCAAATTGTTAAGCTTGAGAAATTAGGAGAAGCAAAAAAGCAGAAAGGTTTGGATCAGTGGTTTTAGGGGTTTAAAAATTTAAAATAATTATTTTTTTTTCATGTCTAAGTAAAGGTTCTTGAAAAATATTATTGAAATTGGAGTTATTAGTAATGTTGGTAGAAGTCCTCCGATTAGTGGTATTTTGTTAAGTATACCTGTTGCTATTGTGGAAAGAAGTAAAATTAGTATTACATATCCGAATGTTTTCCACCATCTCCCTTTTACCATGTTATAACTTTGTTTTAGTGCTTCTGTTATTTTTGTTTTTTTGTCAATTAGTATATATATAGAAAAAATAAAAAATATAGAAAAAATTATTCCTGGAATTATTAGTAAAATATAAAGAGGTATTAGTATTAAAATAATTAATAGTATTAGTCCTATTAGTTTCCAAAAGTATTTTTTTCCTTCTCTAAATGCCTTTCCAAATTTAATATTTTTTTCTTTTTTGAATGCTATTTGAATAAAAGTTAATGTTGCTAAGATGTTAAATGCAATATATATTAATATAAATGCTAAGAATAATATAATAATTGTAGTCATTAGTTGTGTAGGTATTTGTTCAATTATGTTGTTTAATGTTGGGAGGATTATTTCGGGGCTTGTGTTTTTTGAAGTTAGCGTGGCAATGTCTGCTTCGGATATATTTATGTCAGACATAGTTGTATTAAATATTATAAGTCCAAGTATACCAATTATAATTATTGGAATAAGATATAAGAAAGTAAATGTTTTTAGAATTGGAAGAAACTTGTTTTGATACTCTTTTAGACTGTTTGAAAACAAACTTGTGAAATTTTCCATAGTATTGTTTAGAAAGTATGTTTTATAAAGTTATATTTTTTATGATTTTTATGGAAAAAGTTATTAGAAGAGAAAGGAAGATTCCCGAATTAAAGGAATTATATTTAGAGCGAATGAAGGAGTTACTTAGTGGTGAGGATTTGCAGTCGTATTTAGATATTTTAAAAATTACTCCAGTTAAGTCTTTTAGATGTAATACTTTGAAGATTGCTCCAGATGATTTGAAAAAGAAGTTGGAAGGTAAGGGTTGGGAAATCGAGCAACCTTGGGCGGATTATCCAGAAGTTATGATAGTTAAGAGTATTTTGGAGCCAGGTGAACTTGGGAGAAGTTTGGAACATTTGCTTGGTTATTATTATATTCAAGAGTTGGCGTCTATTTTGCCGATTATTGCATTGCGACCTAAGGCTGGAGAATCTTTTTTTGATTTATGTGCGGCTCCTGGAAGTAAGACTACTCAAGCTGCGTGTTTTATGAAGGGGGACGGGAGTATTTTTGCTAACGAATTATCTATGGGGAGAATAAAGATTTTAGCTTCTAATTTGGAGCGATGTGGTGTGAATACTGCAATTTTGACTAAGAGAGAGGGTGGTGCCTTGTGTGATAGGTTTTTGAAACACGAGATTTTTTTTGATAAGATTTTGGTTGATGCTCCGTGTAGTGGGGAAGGAACGCTTAGAAGTTCATTGAAAACTTATGCTATGTGGAATATTAATACGGTTAAATCTTTAAGTGGAGTTCAAAAGAATTTATTTAAGAAAGCGTTTAATTGTTTGGAGGTTGGGGGGGAGATGATTTATTCTACTTGTACTCATGCTCCCGAGGAGAATGAGGCTATTGTTAGTTGGGCGCTTTTAGAGTTGGGAGATGCTATTGAAATTATAAGACCTAATTTACCGATTAAGTTTAGAGAAGGAGTTAAGGAATGGCAAGGTGAGAAATTTGATTCTCGTGTGAAAGATGTTGCCAGGGTTTATCCGCATGATAATAATACTGAAGGATTTTTTGTTAGTAAGTTTAGGAGGGTAAAATGAAAATAAAAAAAATTTATATTTTGGGAACATCTGGAAGTGGAAAAAGTTATTTAGCAAGGCTTGTTTCTGAAAAGTTAAAAATTCCTTTTTATGATTTGGATGATGTTTTTTGGGTAAAGAAGTATACGGAAAAGTTAGATGAGGATAAAAGATTGAAAAAATTGTCAAAAATTGTCAAAAATAAATCATGGGTTATTGAAGGAGTTTATACTAGTTGGGTTAGAGAAGCTATTGAAGCTGCAGATTTAATTATTTGGCTTAAGACACCATTTTATAAGAGAGTATCTAGAATAATAAAAAGAAAGCTTAACAATTCATCTTCTGATACATGGAAAGGAACGTTTGGTTTAGTTAAGTTTAGTTTAATGTATAAAATTAGAAGAAAAAAATCTAGTTATTCGTCTCATAATAAGTTATTAAAAGATTTTGGGAAAAAGCATATTGTAATTAAAAATAAGAAAGATTTTTATAAGTTTTTGGAGGGTTTAAAATAATGGGACATAAAGAAAGGATACCGGATTTTAAGATATATAGTAAACAAGAGAAAGATGTTATCGTTGATAAATTGAGAGCTCAGTTTGGAATTGTGGAGTTGCGGGGTTTGATTATGGGGCGGGGATCTGAAAGGTTATTTTTATATCAGGGTGATTTAGAGCCGAAGGAAATTATGAATTTGGAGCATATGCGAATTAATATTGAAAGATGTGGGATTTATTTTGCTAAGATTCATCGTGATGAGGTAAGGCTTAGTATTGAAGGAGTTCATGTTTTGAAAGATCAGATAAAAAAGAATATTTATGAATTAGACGAAGAGCAGGCGCAGAAGTGGATGGAAGGGTCAGAGTTAAATGTGGCGCCGGATATGAGAGGTTTTGTTGTTATGAAACATGAGGATTATTTTTTGGGGTGTGGGAAGGCGTCGGCTGAAAAGATTGGAAATTTTGTTCCTAAAAATAGAAGATTGAAAATTAGGCAAAATTAGTTTTTTATTTTATTCTCTTCTAACTGTGTATCTTAAATCCTGGGGATCGCATTGAAGTTTTCCACTTTCTATTAGCTCATCTATATTTGGAAAAACTTCTGTTAATGGAGTGTTTAGTCTTGCACTTACACAATGAGCTAGGTCTCCACGACTATAGGGAATTCTTGCTGTTCGTTCTAGTTCTTCTTTTATCTTTTCTGGAGGATACATATGAGACCTTGTGTCAGAAGGTTTTCCTCCAATATTATTTTCAAGTTTTCCCCAGTATTTTACCATATTTATTTAGGTTTTTTTGTTTTTTAAATATAGTCGGTTTTTTAATCAGTATATAAGAATTTATAAAACTAGGAGTGTTTTAATGAATATGAAAGTTGAAGAAAAAGAAAAATGGTTGAAAGCTGGTAGTATTGCTTCTGAAGTTATAGCTTATGCGAAAACTATTATAAAAAGGGATATGAAGCTTTTAGATATAGCTGAAAAGATTGAGGATAAAATTAGAGAATTAGGTGGTGAGCCTGCTTTTCCAACTGGTTTAAGTATCGATTCAATTGCTGCTCATTATACGCCATATCCTAATGATGAAACTTTGGCGCATGGTTTACTTAAGGTTGATTTGGGGGCGCACGTTGATGGATATATTTCAGATACGTCTTTTAGTATAGATTTAGATAATAATAAAGAAAATATAAAACTTATTGAGGCTGCTGATTTTGCTTTAGAGAATGCTTCTAAAATAGTTAAGGCTGGTATTACTACGGGGGAGATTGGTGCCGAGGTTCTTCGTAGTTTAATTTCTCTTGGTTGCAATCCTATTGTTAATTTGTCGGGGCACCAAATAGATAGATATGATTTGCATTCAGGATTAACTATTCCAAATTATGCAGATTCTTCTAAGAATAAACTTGTGGATGGTATTTATGCAATTGAGCCTTTTTGTACAATTGGTGAGGGTAAAGTTCATGACGGAAAACCTTCAAGTATATATTTACTTACTGATAATAAAAATGTTAGAAGCCCAATTGCTCGTGAAGTTTTGACGTATATTACTGAGGAATATGGAAGTTTGCCTTTTTGTAGTCGATGGATAGTTAAGGAATTTGGAAGTAAAGCCTTGGTGGGATTGAATCAATTAGAATCTAATGGAAATTTATATCATTTTTCAAATTTAGTGGAATCTAGTGGTGCTAATGTTGCTCAGGCGGAACATACTTTTTTGGTTGAGGGTGACAAGTCAATAATTACTACGGCTTAATTTTGTTTTCTTTTGGCTAATACTCGTTAAAAAAATTTCTTACATATGTTTATATGCGGCGAAATTTTTTAACTTCGTCTGAGCACAAAATTAAATCAAAATTAGTGGGGGTTTTGGGGGGAGTTGGGTTTTGGGGTTTTGGGCTGGAGTTTGGTTGCTTGGGGTTTGCGTTTTTGTGGAGGGTGGGTTGGTGGAGTTGGAGAGATTTGGAGTGGGGGTTGGGGGGTAGAGGAGTTGGAGTTTTTGATTTTATATGTGTGGAGATTTTTTTATATTTTTTAAGTGCCCGCCCGCCCAATTTGAATCCCTATTAGATTTTGCTAGTAAGGGGAATGGTTAAAATAAAGTTTTTGCTGTAATTTGTTGTTGGGGAGATGGTTTTTGATGGAAAAATTTGTAATGTTTTGTAGTTTTTAAAACACTATTGTATTTGTTACGAAGTGACTAATATGTAGATTTAATTGGTTTTTTGTGTAGTAAAAAATCTTGTAGAGTTTAGAAAAAGTTTGTTCTATCCAATATATTTAAAACGAGGAATTTCTTTGCCATTAATATTAACAGTTTCAAGAAACATTGATTTTGGTCTTGCCCATAAAGTATTATTTCCAAATTCTTCAGAATTGTAAAGTGCTTTGTAAATAACTAATTCTTTTAATGTTTCACTATGTTTTGCAAGACCAATAATTTCATATTGTTTACCCTTGTAGTGTTCATATTTTCCGAGCTTTAATTCTACCATAATATTTATTTAAAAATTAAATGTATATAAGTATTCTTGTATTTTTAAAAATATAAATTGTTTTTTAAAATTAATAAAAATTGTTTAGCACAAATAACTATTTTTTTCTGTTGGTATTGCGCCTTTTGCTGATTTGATAAAGTTTTCTTCTATTTTTTTGTATATTTTTATTGTTGATTCAGATACACTTGGTTGTGTTTTTTTTAGTGCGGCGTTCATATGTTCTTCGGTTACTATTTCAGAGTCTATCGATTCACGTAATGAAACCATAGCAGCTTCTCTTACTAGACTCTCAATATCTGCACCAGTGAAACCTTCTGTTTTTTCAGCAACAATCTCTATTAGTTTTGCTCTTTCTTCTTCGTTTAATTTTTCGTTGTTTTTTCCGAGTGGCATATTTTTTGTGTGGATTTCTATTATTTTTTTTCGTCCTTCTTTTTCTGGAGCGTTTACTAAAAGTATTTTATCAAATCTTCCGGGTCGCATTATTGCTGTGTCTAACATGTCTGGTCTATTTGTTGCTGCTATAATTAAAACTTCATTTAAATTTTCTAGTCCGTCCATTTCTGCTAGAAGTTGGTTTAAAACTTTTGCATTTTCATTATTTGTATTATTTTCTCCGCTGTTTCTTTTTCCTGCTATACTATCGAATTCATCGAAGAAGATTATGCATGGTGAAACTTGCCTTGCTCTTTCGAATATTTTTTTTATTGCGGTATGTGAATCATTTACCCATTTACTCAAGAGAGAAGGACCTTTTATTTGAATAAAATTTGCTTCCGATTCTTTTGCTACAGCTTTTGCCAGAAGAGTTTTACCTGTTCCTGGTGGTCCATAAAGAAGTAATCCTCTACTTGGACGTATTCCCATTCTTTTGAAACTTTCTGCGTGTTTCATTGGCCATTCTACAGCTTCTTTTAATTCTTGTTTTGTTTTTTCTAATCCGCCTACGTCGTTCCAGTTTATGTTAGGAGTTTCTACTAAAATTTCTCTCATTGCTGATGGTCTTACTGTTTTTAGAGCGTCCATAAAATCAGATTCATATATTACTAATTTTTCTAGAATATTTTTTGGTATTTCTTCACTTCCTAATTTTAATTTAGGTAAGATTTTTCTTAATACATTCATTGCTGCTTCTTTTGTTAGTGATTCTAAATCTGCTCCTACGAATCCATGAGTTAATGAAGCTAATTTTGCAATTAATTTTTTTCTTTCTTTTTCATCAAATTCTCCATTATCTTTTACTAGTGGCATTCCTCGTGTGTGAATTTTTAGAACTTGTTCTCTTCCGTTTTTATCTGGAACTCCTATCTCTATTTCTCTATCGAATCTACCTGGTCTACGAAGTGCGGGGTCTATAACATTTATCCTATTTGTTGCACCGATAACAATAACTTTTCCTCTGTTTTTTAATCCATCCATCATTGTTAAAATTTGGGATACAACTCTTCTCTCCACCTCTCCATTTACATCTTCTCTTTTTGGTGCAATTGCATCTATTTCGTCGATAAAAATTATTGTTGGGGCTGTTTTTTGTGCTTCGTCAAATATGTCCCTTATTTTTTTTTCGGATTCTCCGTAAAATTTGCTCATTATTTCTGGTCCATTTAATAGTATAAAGTTTGCTTCGGTTTCTGTTGCTACAGCTTTTGCCAAGAGCGTTTTACCTGTTCCGGGTGGTCCGTGTAATAAAACTCCTTTTGGTGGTTCAACTCCTAATTTTTCAAAAATTTCTGGATGTCTCATTGGTATTTCTACCATTTCTCTTATTTTTTTTATTTCTTCTGAAAGTCCACCGATATCTTCATAATTTATTTCTGGAATTTTTTCTCCTTCCATTTCTACGGCTTTTGTTGATAATGTTACTTCGGTATTTTCAGTTATTATTACTGCTTTATTTGGAGAAGTATTTGTTATAAGGAATTTTATTTGAGTGATTCCTCCGCTTAGGTTTCCGATTCCCATATTTTCCATCATTCCTCCAAGCATTTCATTTAGCCCTCCAAGTTCTTCTCCTACGTCGTCTCCAAGTAGGTTTCTTCTTTTTTGAACTCCTCCTAGCATTATAAGATCACCTTTTATTAATGCTCTACCTAATAGTCCTCTTTTTACTCCATTAGCTTCTTGAACTATTATTCCATTTTGGGCAGGAGCGATAATTATTTTTTTGGCTTCAGTTACTTCTGCTTTTTTTATTTTAACCATTTCTCCAATTCCTATTCTTGCATTTTTTCTTAGAACTCCATCGATTCTTATCACACCTTGTCCGATATCTGCGGGATATGCACGATCTGCTATTGCTACGGTTTCTCTGTGTCCAGTTATAGATACAACATCTCCTCTTCGTATTTCTAATTCTTTCATTATATTTTCATCTATTCTTGCGATTCCTTTATATGCGTCGTCCTGAAGAGACTCTACAACTTTTAGTTTTGTTTCTTTTTGTATCATTTTATAATTCGTCCTCAAATCCATGAAATCTAAGGGAGAGTTTTCCCATATCTTCGAAACATAGTTTTACCATGTTATCTAAGGCCCTTTCTTGTTCATTCATAAAAGAGACTATTTCTTTTGGAATAGATATAGTGTAACTATTTCCTACTATTCGCATCTTTACGTTAAATTTTTTATTTTTTAAGCTTATGTATTTGTTGTATTCATCTTCATCTTTTGGATGTATTATTCTTTCATGACAATTGGGGCAAATTATGAATCTAAGAGCTAATCCATTTTTTATGATTTTTGCTTTTTTCATTTCTGAATTACATTTTCTGCATAAAATTTTATTATCAAATATATCGGCCATTGTATACATTTTTTTGTGTATACGGCTATTTAAAGATTATTGTAAGGGGATTATATTGTTATATCTAGGGTATTTCCAGTTCCTTCCGGATTATATCTTCTTCTATGTTTGGAGTTTGATTCTCTTCTGTATGTGCTTTGGTCTTCTTCGTATGATTGTTCTTTTGGGGTGGGAGAAGCTGGAGGAGTATTTCTTTTTGTTTTTTGAATCTCAGTAATTATTCTATAGAGGCTCATAATCTTTTCTCCCGTTTCACGGCTATTGGAGCTTCTCCAAACTCGAATTTTGCAAAAGCTTTCCTAAATTTACTTCGTTCATTTATAGAAACTTTTGAAAATTCTCTACTCGAATTCTGTGAAAACTTCTTTAAATTCACTTTTTGCTCGTTTATTGGAATTTTCAAGAATTCTCGCCGTGCCAGGTGGCATTCCGTCGTGCTCATAGCCTTTTCTCCCGTTTCACGGCTATTGGAGCTTCTCCTCCATGCCACGTAAATCTTGGTCGCATTCTCATTGGGTAAATTCTTTCGGAATTGTCGTCTAATATTATTGCTGCACCTTTAAGTGCTGGAAGTTCGTCCATGTATTTTTTAATTGAATTAAGTAGATAACTTTGCATTATATGGTTTAATGCTTCTATGTCTGGAGCGGAGGTTACTCTGTGTGCTATTACTATATCTGATTGGGTCATTACGTCTCGATGTATTTGTCCTGGTTGTTGAGTTGCTAGAACTAAAGATAATCCGGGTTGACGACCTTCACGCAATAATTGTACTAGCGCGTCTGTTGCTATAGTTTTTCCTGTTAGTGGTAAAAATTCGTGGGCTTCATCTATAAAAATCCACACTAAGGGATGTTCTTTTTTTTCTGACGAACTTGAATAATCTAGTCCTTTAACTATTGATTTTATTTCTTCAGTTTTTCTTGCATCCATTCGTTGATTAAATATTTTTCTAGACAAGAGACTTATAGCTAGTGCTCGAACATTAAAAGCACCTATTGAATTATATGCACTTAAATCTAAGATGGAGGTGGTCCCGGCTGTGATTAAATCTTCTACTTTCGTTGCGCTTTCTTCTGTTTCTGAAAATATTCCCCAGCTTTTTGCTGCTTCGAATAATGCAGATGCTGCGTTTTTTGTTTCGATTGGAGATTTTTTATCTTCTTCTATGTTTGTTATTATATTTGCCATGGTGAATTTTTTATTTTTTTCTGTTAGTTTCATTAGTGTTCTTTGTATAAGTATTGAGACAGGATGTATTATGTCGAGGCCAAAGGTTAAAATCCAGTCTTCTGGGTTCATTTCTGTTACGTCTAGTGCGAATTTTTCGTCTATTGGGATACCTTTTGAAATATAATTATCATAGTGTCCGTGGGGTACAAATATTTTTACTGGTAATTCTTTGGGTTTTAATTTCCAGTCTTCTAGTAGTTTTTTATCTTTTTCGTTTCTGAATTTCATTGTCCAGTATATTCCCATAGTGTCAAACATAAGGGTTGCTATATTTTGACTTACTTCTTTTGGTAAATTTGATATTTCTTCGGCTAATACTCCAAGGGTATAGGATTTACCGGATCCACGCTTACCGGCTACAAGTACGACATGACTTCTTGCCACGTCCATAAATATACTATTTGAGAGAGAATTGTATTTTCCCATTTTTACGAAACCCTTTCCTATTAAAATTAGCCCATCATCTCCTAGTTCTTTTTTATCTGACTTGCTTCTTCCGGTTATTATATCATATGGCATATTTATCAAAAGTGCCTGGAGCTTTTAATATTTTGGATGATTCTTTTAGGTATTTGTTGTTATTATAGAATAGGAACATTTCAAAAGATTTATAAAGGTGAACTCTATAATTTTTTATGGAACTAAGAGATATTACTTCGGAAAGTGCATTAACGTTTAATGGGAAAGACCTTGAAAAACCTATGCATAATACTTTAGGAGGGGAATTTTCTGAAATAGGTAAAGTCAAGGTTGATTCACTAAAAGAAACTATTTTAGATATAAAGAAATTAATTGTAGGTAGACGAAATTTAAGTCAAGATATTTTTAATTCTGCTGAAAAACTAAAAACAGAGATAAATAATTTTTTGATTGAAAATTCTAGTTTAAAAAGTGATGATCCTATGGAGGGTCGTGATGTTTCTAAGCAGAAGAGTGATCTTCGTTATAAGAAGATAGAAGTTGCAGAATTACAAATGAATGAGAAGGTTAGTTGTTGGAAAGATGTAGCTTTATTGAAAAGAGAGCTTCGGGAATATCAAGGACAACTTTTGGAAAAAGAAAATAGAATGGAAATGTTGAAGGGAATTTTGGAGGATGAAAAATGAATCAACGGGCTTTAACGGTCGAGGATATGTGTGTTAAACTTAGGCCGGTTTATGGTAAGAAAATTGATAATTTATATTTACAATATGCTATGGCTGATTCTAAAGAAGAGAAAGAAGAAATGGCGCAAGTTTTCAATGCACTTTATCATAAAAATTTATCTGCACTTTTAGATAGAAGTGTTCTTTTGGAGCCACCTAAGGAAGAGTTGGTTTCTGGGGAATATCCTCTTGGAACTGTTAGCTATGCGAATAAGGACCTTTATGATTTTTCTTTGCGAGAAAAGGATTTTGCTAGACATATTTGTATTAGTGGAATGAGTGGTAGTGGTAAGACGACTTTTGCTTTTCAAATTTTAAGGGATTTTATGAAGAAAAATAAGCCTTTTTTTGTTTTTGATTGGAAGAAAAGTTTTCGTCCTCTTTTAGATGAAGATAAGAATATGATGTGTTTTACTGTCGGGGATGATAATGTTAGTAATGTTTTTAAGACTAATATAAATAGACCACCAGAGGGGGTTTCTCCTAAGGAATGGATTAATGTTTTGTGTGACCTTTTGACTGAGAGTTTTTCAGTTTCCTTTGGGGTTCATAAGGTTTTACTTGAGACTTTGGATGAATTGTATGAGGGGTGGGGAGTTTACAAAGATGCAAAAGATTATCCGACGTGGAAACATGTTAAAAAAATGTTAGAAGAGAAAATGGCAAATACAAAAGGTAGTCGTGAAGCTACATGGCTTGAAAGTGCTTTAAGGATTGCTAGTGTTTTGACTTTTGGAACTTTTGGGGATGTTGTAAATTCTGAGGAAAGAAAAGCTGTAAAGGTTGATGATTTATTTAATAGTAAAGTTATTTTTGAATTAAGTGCTCTTGGTAATATTGAGAAGAAGTTTTTTTGTGAATTTATTTTGACGTATATATACAAATTAAAAAAAGCAAAACAGAATAATACAGATAGAGGATTTGATCATGCTATTTTGGTAGATGAAGCGCATAATATTTTTTTGAAGGATAAGACTAAGTTTGTTAATGAGAGTGTTACGGATATGGTTTATAGAGAGATGCGAGAGTATGGAACTAGTCTTATTTGTTTGGATCAACATATTTCAAAACTTAGTGATACTGTTAAGGGAAATAGTGCGTGTCATGTTGCATTTCAACAGCAGTTGCCCGAGGATATATACGATATTAGTAATTTGATGCAATTGTCTGATAATAAAGAATATTTTTCTAAGTTGGTTGTTGGAAGTGCTATTGTTAAACTCGCGGAGCGTTATACTTCTCCTTTTTTAATTAAAGCACCATTTATTGATACTAGGGTAAAAAGAATTAGTAATGAAGATATAAAAAAAAGAATGAAATGTTTAATTGATGCTTTGAATTTTAGCAAAAAAGTAGATCCTGAATTTTGTGAGACTTTGGTTGATCCATCAAGGGCCGAAGTTAAGGTTATTAGTGCTCCTTATGCTGATGAAATAAATATAGAAGTTAAACCAATAGTAGAAGATGTTGTCGAGGAAGAAGTTAAAGAAAATGTTTTTGTAGTTCCAAATTTTACTTATACTGAAAAAAGTGAAGTTGAAGTTATTGAGAATAAAAATAAAAATAAAGATAAACTTGATGAGTTAAATAAAGTTGAAAATATTTTATATGAATTAGTTTGTGAGAGGTATGATTTGGGAGATAGTTTTTCTGAAATTAGGGAAATACTTTCTAGTGGTCTTTCTGAGGGAGTTTATACGGATGTAAATATAATGAATGTTATAAATTATGCAATGAAAAAGAAGTTTGAGGAAGAGGAAAAAAATAAAGTAAAGTTGGAGGTCGGTAATTTTAAGTTTGATATTAAAGATTCTCATATTGAGGGTATTTCTGATGGATTAGAATTGGATTCGTCTTTTGATAAAAAACTTGATGTTAGTAATGTTGCTATAAATATTGAGAAAGATCAGGTTAAAGAGTCTCAAAATGTGGAATATTATTTGGAAAATTCAAAAGAAAAAAGTTTAAAAATGTTAAAATCGGGTATATTGAAAGACTTATTGGCTGACGAGGTTAGTTTAATTGGTTTTTTGATGGATAATCCAAATCATGTAGAGAGTACAGTTGGACTTTATAAAAAGGTTGGGCTTTCTCCGAGACGTGGAAATAACGCAAAGAAAGGGCTTTCTTGTAAAGGTCTTATTTGTGTTCACGAAGAGAAGAATGATAAGGGTTGGAAAAAATATGTAAGAATGAGTCAAGAGCTTGAAAGTTACATATTGGTACATGTTCAATAGTTACAATCATATTTAAAAAATATTTGGTTGAGATTAACATTCCCTTTTGGGTGCTTTGAAGTTTACTTTAGAGTTACTTTTAAGGTTGTAATGTTTGTCAATATACCCTTGCTTGAAAACCCTTTGGGATTTCTTGCGAAGAGTGTTACAGAAGTGTAATGCTAAGAAATAGTGGATAGAAATATCTATTAGTTTTTCTTTTCGATAGTGTTTTGTTTAGGTGAAATACCCCGAAATACCTGTTTTTCCTGCGTCTATTTAATTGAAATCAAGCAAGTTGTTGAAACTGGCCTTTTTGCACTTTGTTTGATTTCAATCTAGGCGCAGGAATTTTGGCTATAACTCGTACGTATGCGAGTTTTGCGATAGTGGTGACATATTGTTTGTTGCCTGAGACTGTGACATTTTGTCACGGGAGGATTTTGTTTTGATTAGTTTTTTGAGTTTGCCTGAGATTGCGTTTAGTTCGGAGAGCTTTCTTTTCTAAACCCCCAACGTCAAAATCAATGACTCTAGTTTGGAATGCTAGATAGGTTTTTGCCACCCGTTTATTATTCTTAACTGGATGTGAGCGGGTGGATTTTTTTATTTTTTTTCGTTGAGAGTCGTGTTGCTATTTTAAAGTGAGTATTTGATTTTTAAAATAATAATTGTTTCTCGCTTTTTGCGATTGAGATGATTTTGAAATATAGTGGCTTCTTATTCGAGAGGTCGCTTTTGGTCTAGGTGAAAAAAGAGAGGGTAACGTTATGTTATTGTTGAGTGAAATATGGAATGAGTTTTCGAACTTCGAGCAGTTTTTTTTTGGTGTTGTTTTGATTTTTGGTTTTCTTTTTCTTTTGATTTGTTTGAAGATAAGGAAACCAGGTGGTAAAGTTGATAAGTCGCGTTTGGAGTTTGAAGAGTCTGTTCTCCGTATGCTTGTGGAATGGAAAGACATATTGTCTGATCATATTGCTTCAAGCGTGTTGTTGAAAATGAGCGTTTCTAAGTTAAAAGAAAAAAGAAGGAAGGATCGGGCGGAGTTTTCTGCGCTGAAGGATCGGGTCGTGCTTTTAGAGAAGGCGCTTTCGGTTTTGCAGAAGGGTCTTGCAGGCGGGTTTACTTATCCAGAGTTTGAGGAAATGCAGAGGAGGGCGGCTGAGGCGGATCATATTAGTCGTCGTTTAAGTGGTTTTAATGGTGGCGTTTCGGGTTTGCGGGCGGAGGGAGTTCCTGTATTTAGGGTTTTTCTTCCCGGATGTAATTTGCCTGACGAGGGGCTTTTTGCTGTGCTGTCTCAGAATCTTTGCAAGTTTAGGAAAAAGCATTCGGAGGTTTCTTTTAAAAAGGAGTTGTCTTATGATGAGCTTTTTGCTTTGTTTCTTGAGAATCTTCGTGCGTTTAAAGAGAAGCCTCTTGGAGATGCTGAAGGGTAGTTTCGAGTTTTTATTGTTTAGATGTTTAGGCGGGAGACATTGCGTTTCTCGCTTTGTGCGATTGATGGCGATTTTTTGTGTTGGAGGGTTACTTTTTGGCTTTTGTTAACTTTGGAGAATGAA
>Ga0075122_10001606_pt1 | contig 15708 bp, 20 predicted proteins | sample AntAceMetag02UKB_FD_69790 | JGI IMG/M metagenome (GOLD analysis project Ga0075122, IMG submission 69790) | Saline lake microbial communities from Ace Lake, Antarctica - Antarctic Ace Lake Metagenome 02UKB | ecosystem: Environmental > Aquatic > Non-marine Saline and Alkaline > Saline | place... | reverse complement strand
ACATGCACGCAGGAGCACATACCCGAAAGGCGCGCGAAAGACACTTGCTATATCTGCGAGAGAAATATGGCTATAGCTATGATGATATGGGCGCTCTGTGGAATATAGCGAAAAGAGGATAATGAGAGTATGCAATAAATGCAGGGCGAGCAAGCCGCTAGACGCATACGAGAAATCATCAGCCCACGGCTGGCGCCGCACTTGTAAAGAATGTAGGCGTCAAGATAAGCTAAAGCCGGAAGCGCGAAAGCGCGCAGAAACTAGGCAGCGCCTGAATGCCAAAGGCACGAAACGGTGTAGCGGGTGCAGTCGTGTTTTGCCTCATAGCGAGTTTCATGCCCGCGTTGCCAATTGGGACGGCCTTCAGTCAAAGTGCAAGACATGTGTTGCGGTATATGGGAAGGCTTATCATGAGCGGAATCGCGAGAGAGACCGTGAAAGAAATGCAAGATGGTATCGCGATAACGCGGACCACATGCGCCGATATCGCAAGGCATACTATAGGCTCAACAAAGAAAAGGTTAGGGGAAAGTACGCTGGGGCGAGAGGATAATCGCGAGCATTTGTTAGCCTATTATCGCCAATACAATGCAGAGCATTCCGAAGAGCACAGCGCCTATAATCGCAGCCCTGCGCGACGCCAGAAACAGAGAGCTCATCAGGCGGCCAACAAGGAAAGATATCAGCGAGCGCATCGTGAGTATGCGCAATCCGAACATGGCCGCGCGGTTAGGGCTAGCATACAAAGGCGGCGAGAGGCAAAGAAAAAAGGGCTGCAGACTGGGTTTACTGTTGCGCAATGGGATTATGCGGTGTCATATTTCGATAGGTGTTGCGCTTATTGCGGGGAACATACTGAGACCTTGCAACAAGAGCATTATATTCCAATAGCGCGCGGTGGCGGATATGTTGTGGACAACATTGTCCCGGCGTGTAAAAGATGCAATGTGCGCAAGGGCGTCTCTTTACCAGCAGAGTGGATGGCACAACAAGCTTTTGTAGCGCAAGGGACGGCCAAGAGGATTCTAACGTATTTCGCATCGTTATCGCATACCTGATCGAGCGATACGGCTATGACTATTCTGACATGGGGGCGCTATGGCGGGGGCTAGTGAGATGATAGCGTTTGATTTTGTTCGAGGGAAGTTCGGTCTTGATTATGTTATCGAGAACCCCGCGACACTCAATCTTCTTGACGGGGCAATGTATAAGGGCGTGGTAACACTCGACAGAGAGGAGAGCGACTTGATAGGCTTGCCCGTATACAAGATAACAGGGCTGCATGAGGTTTCCGGGGACCTTACATGACCGACATTCGCAGCATCGACGACTTGACGCCAGACGCGCTCACGATAGAGGTCGTGAGCTATGACGGCACTAGGCGAATCATAACATCCAAGCATCAATTGCCGTCCCTGGTATGTCGCTATGGCTTGCCGTGGGACAACTTTGGCATAAGCGCCAAGCGAGTTAGGGAGCGAATAGCGGAGCTGGAGCGCAATGGATAGCGCCACGTTTCTAGCTACGTTTCCTGCCATTCAGTCGGCGATCAAGATATACGGCGATGAACAGGGGATGCGTGTTCAGCTAGAGATACCAGAGAGCGAGATGGTAGAGGCGTGCAAGATGCTGGCGTGGCGAGGCGTGGTACTGAGAATCACAATGGAGCCGGAAAGCGCAAAGGATGACCGTAGAACTATTGGCAGGCAATCGGCAAAAAAGCGAGTCGTCACGGGCGATACAAGCCTGTAACGACTATTTGCGCATGGGGCCAAGCAGATCGGTTGCCAAGCTACATCGGCAGTACCAAAAAAGTGCCGAGAATGTCAATCCTACGGGGTCTATGCCCACCTTGCATCGATGGTCTCAACGATACGGGTGGACTACTCGCGCAGAGGATCATGACGCCAAGCTGGAGACAGAGAAGAACGAACGCGCGGACATGATCATGGGGACTGGTTTAGCGTTGACGCATGAGCGAGTTGACAAACTCAAGAGCCTGGGCGAATTGCTTTGGGAACAGATGCACGAGGTCGGAGAATCCGGCACGTTGCACAACATTTGGATTCCAGACGTGAAGCAGATTGGCGGCGGCGAATATGCGGAGCGCGTGGACATTGAGAAGTTCAATGGCGCCATTATTCAGCAGTATCGCGACACGCTAGACGACATTGCCAAAGAGACAGGCGGCAGGCCCAATAAGCATGAGCTTACCGGCAAGGACGGCGGGTCTATTGCTGTTGAGCAGTGGAAAGCCGCTGCCGAAAAGCAGCTAGCCGCCGCCGAAGATATGGAAGAATGATGTGCGTCCAAGAACCACAAAGACACTTTTCGCACTAAGGCACGTAGACATTGCGCTGGCGTCTCAAGTTGATGACGCGCGTTACGAGCGGTTTCAGCTACACTTTCTCGATAACATGTCGCGATTCGGCATAGACGTAAAATCACGCCAGATAGCATGGTCATTCACGGCGGCCCTCGACGCGGTCATAGACGGCATATTGACACCCAACACGCCGCACCTGTTCGTCTCGATCAACCTGGACGAAGCCCGCGAGAAGATCCGTTATGCACGCAACATTATTGAGGCCATACGGCCAGACATGCGACCGTCGCTGGTTCGGGATAGCCAGACAGAGCTAGAGTTTGCCAACGGGTCAAGGCTCATATCACACCCATGCAGACCGGCTAGAGGCAAGGCGAGGGCCAGAGTCTACCTAGACGAGATGGCCCACTACCAGCGCAACCTAGACAAAGAGATATACAGGGCGGCGCTGCCCAGCACAACCAAGGGCGACGGCTATCTCAGGATAGGATCATCACCGCTGGGCGCAAGCGGTTTATTCTGGGAGATAGCGACCGAATCACTGAGGCCATACCCCGGCTATGCGGCGCACCGGATCATTACGCCCTGGTGGGCGGTGTACGGGCTATGCTCGAACGTAGACCAAGCTAGGCGCGTCGCGCCAGAGATGAGCACAGAAGAGCGCGTTAGGACGTTTGGCACAACGGCGCTTGTTGAAATATTCGAGAACATGTTTATCGAGGACTTTCAGCAAGAGTACGAGTGCGCATGGCTAGACGAATCAACTTCGTGGATAAGCTGGGCAGTCATTCAGAAGAACCAGCTATCGCCGCCTCAGTATTGGCGGGCAAAGAACACCGGCGAGATAGCAGGCGTCGCAAACCAGATAGCGGCGGCCATCAAGAGCGGATCAATCGAGCAGCACCTAGTAGGCGGCGTGGATATTGGCCGCACACATGATAAGACAGAGATTATGCTACTAGGGCAATCGACGACTGAGCAGATGCCTATACGCCTTATGGCCACGCTGGACAATACGCCGTTCGACGCGCAAGAGTCGGCAATCCGTCAACTGATAAACGCCTTGCCCATAACGCGGATGCTGATCGACCAGAACGGTATAGGTATGCAGCTCGCCGAGAATCTGGCGAGAACGGGCATAGCCAAGGGCGTTACATTCACCAACAAGAGCAAAGAGGACTGGGCTAGAGAGGCGCGCATCCAGGCTGAAAGAGGGCTCACGCCTCTGCCGGTTGACCGCGATCTAGCATACCAGATCCACAGCATCAAGAAGATTGTAACGCCGTCAAAGAATAACGTATTTGACACAGAGCGCAACGATGAACATCACGCCGACAAGTTTTGGGCGTGGGCGCTCGCACTCTGGGCCAATCGCGAATCAGGCAGGCCAGCCGTTATGATCGGATTTATATAGAGGGCGTGTATGCCAAAGTCTAACATTCTAGGGGTTGTGCTGCGGTACGTTGCAGAGGCGCGCGCCTACGCGATCTGTGAGGTACGGGATAGCTTGTCGGGAATTATGACCGACGCCAGCCGTGACCCGTCGTGGCAATTGGCCGAGATGCTAGACGTTAACCAAGAGCTACGCCTGGCTATGACAAGCGTCTGGGTATATAGCTCAATCGACCTGGTATCGAACAGGGCGGCTGGCGTGCCGTTTACGGTGCAAACCGTAGACGACGGCAAGTGGAAAGTGCCCGATCCTATCCACCCATTCCAGGCACTGCTAGAGTCGCCCAACTCGCAGGCCAGCCAATCGCTGATGCGTCGCCAGATTCTATACTGGCACAGACTGCTAGGCAACGCCTATGTCGCTATCACAACGGAGGGGCCAGGGTACGGTGAGCCGCAAGAGCTGATCGTGTTGCCAGCCACGGCCGTCAAGCCCATCCCGGTGCCGCGCGAAAGCACATTAACAGGCCAGCCGATAAACGATTATGAGCTAACGATCAACGGGCAAAAGTGCCGGTGGCCAGGCGAGAACATGGTACACTTTCGCACGCCTAACCCGTTCGACTTTTGGCAAGGCTTGTCACCACTGGTAGCGGCTAGGCTAACATTGCAGCAGGACTATGCACAGCAAAAGTGGATGGCCGATTGGTTCGGCAAAGAGAACGCCATACCCACGGCAATCATCAGCCTGCCGCCCGAAATATCGCCCGCCGACTTTGAGCAAGCCAAGAACTCTATCCGCCGAGAGTTCGGCGAGAACAAGCGGTCTGCCATCATTCGCGGTGGCGATATGTCTGTGCAGACTATCACGCAGACGCTAGAGCAAATGGAAATGCTCAAAAGCCGTGAGTTCAATCGAGATAGCATTGATCGTATCTATGGCACATCGGGGATGTTCGAGCCGGTATCATCTGGTGAGGCTCAGAACGCGCGCGAGATTGGATTCACGCGCAACGTGATTCAGCCGCTAGTTGACTATATCGCAGAGCAATGGACGCTCAGTGTGGGGCCGTACTATGGCGACGATTGGCGCGTACATGCTGAGAATGTCATCCCGCAAGACAGGGCATTGGCAGTCGCAGAGTACAACAGCTATAGCCAAGATCGAACCATCGACGAAAACCGCGCCGTGTTGGGGCTTGACCCGTGGGAGCCAACGCCAGAACAGACGCTCTTGCTTGACCTTGGCGCAGAGCCTAGCAAAGTGCCGGTGAGACTAATAGGGCAAGTGGACGCGCAGAGCGATCCGGGCAGCCTGCCAGGGCAGCAATCGCCAGAGCAAGCAACGGACGACATGGCGGGCAAGGCCATCGCCCTGGGCGTAGAGACGGAACTGCAACGCTGGCGCAAGGTGGCGCTGCGAGCATTCCGCAACGACGAACAGCGAGACTTTGACACCGAGATTATACCGCTAGGCATACAAGAGGGCATTCGCTCAATGCTGTTGCGCGCCTCCACAGAGGAGGAGGTGAAGGCGGCCTTTGTGCCACCCTTTTGTCAGAGCAGTTAGGGAAACAGCGAGCGGATTGAGTGACCCGAACGGAGACGCCAAAGACACGGGCGAGCTGAGGCTATTCCGAGCAACGCGCCTCAGCTTGAGGCAACAGCTAGAGCGTATCATGGATAAGCTAGGAGATCCGCCTGACATGTCGAAGCTAGACGCGGCGTTCTGGTCCGCAGAGGATAAAGAGTTGATTCGTGTTATCGAGCCGATACTAGAGCGCATGGCGCTAGAAGCCGCCGAAGAGATGCTAACGTCTGTGCCGATGGGCGTTGACTGGGGCCTGATTGCAGACGACGCCGCGCAATGGGCGCGTGCATACTCAGCCGCTCTTGTCAGGGGCGTTGACGGCACAACTCGCGGCTATGTCGGGCGCAAAGTTGCCGAGTACATCGAGACTCCCGGAGCAACCATTGGCGATTTGGAAAAGAGCCTGACGCCGATGTTCGGCCAGTCGAGAGCGCAAAGCATCGCAGTCACAGAGACGACGCGAGCCTTTGCCAGAGGCCAGGATTTGACCGCTAGGCAATTGCGAGCGCAGGGTCTAACGCTAGAGCCAGTCTGGCATACGAACAGAGACGAGCTTGTGTGCCCGGTTTGTGGGCCAAACGATGACAAGCCGAAGAGCGCAGGCTGGACGGTTGATGAGATACCAGCTCACGTAAATTGCATTCTACCTGGAAACAAAGTTATAACCCCCGGCGGCGTTGTTGCGGCAGCAAAGTCGTTCTATGTCGGCCGGGCGATTGAAGTGAGACTTGCAAACGGGCGCATCCTTACCGTTACCGAGAATCATCCGATATTGACGGAGCGAGGATGGATTGCGGCTCAATTCCTGACAGAACGAGACAAGGTATTGTACAGCGCCGCGCCCGAGGGGATAGCGGCGGCTATCGACCCAGATAATGACCACATGCCAGCCATGATCGAGCAGGTATACAGTACGCTCAAAGAATCGTTTGGCATGGTGGCCGCAAGAATGCCAGCCGCCGCCAAAGACCTCCACAGCGACGGAGCTAATGTCAAGGGCGACATCGACATTGTATATTCCAACAGCCTTTTGCTGAATGACACTGAACCCCATAGCGCGCATGTCGATAGCCAACACGTTTTCGGTCGGGGAAGTATGGCTACAGGATCGTTCTTTTCCGAGCGCACGTCTATGTTTTTCGCTGGTCGAGACAGTGCGGCCTCTGGTGGCGGCGGGCCCGTTATCGAGCATCCTAGTCCTATCGTCGGCGCTCGCGTTGGCCCAACGAATGTACATACTGTCGGACACGTTGCGGGGCTTGATATTGGCCGCTATGAGTCGTCGGCGGAAAGTCCAGCGATTGACACCCGCCTCGCGAGCCAGTTTCTGTTCCGGTTTGCCAGCCACGTAACGCCTGAGCAGATCGTCAAGATTAGGTATTTCGATTTTGCGGGACATGTTTATGACCTCCAGTGTGATTTGTATTCATTATACATCGCATCAGGGGTGGTTGTCAAGAATTGTCGTTGCTGGGAGACTCACCAATGGCAGGCATAGTCATTGAGATCAAGGGCATCAAATCAGCACAGCGCGCGCTAGGCACAATTGCGGGCGGCGCATATCTAAAGGGCGTATTCCGTGCGGGCGCGGTTATGATGCACCACGACATAGCACGTTATCCAGAGAGCACCGCCGCCAACCTGCCCAAATCATGGAGTAGCGACGGGCCGAACAGTTGGTACCAGCGAGGCTATGGCCCGAAGTGGGTGCGCAAAGACGGCTCTGTCGGCGGGCGCAAAACATCGCAGACACTAGGCAGATCATGGACTACATCGAGCGGCAAGACATGGGCGGCTGTGGGCACTAGGGCCAGCTATGCGCGGTACGTGCAGGGCGCCGATACTCAAGCGCGATTCCACAAGGCGCGGGGCTGGCGCACAGATCGGCAGACGCTAGACAAAGTGAGCGAGCGCGTTATCAAGATGATTGACACCGTGATAGGACGCATATGGAATACGCCATAGAGGTGAACATGGACACAAACGAAACACAGCAAGAAGATCAGGGCGCGCCGGAACCTATCGCGCCAGAGCTATGCGTCAAGGCGCTGGGCGGCAAGCGGCTGGGCGTCTATCTGATGCTGTTTGGAGACAATCGGCATAAAGACCTGGAAGGGACGTGGTTCACGCTAGAGACAAAGGCCGTTGATTCAGTCTACAAGGCCATCGGCGCTATGCCAGCACTATACCATCACGGCTATGACGCTGGGCTAGGCGCGGCGGTGATCGGCAAGACGGACGTTATGGAGCGCGACAGTGTGGGCTGGTGGATCGAGACTAGCCTAGACATCAAAGGCGCCCTTGTGCAAGGCGACGGCGATGATGATTGGTTGCAAGAACAGCTATCAAAAGCTGAGCAATACGAGGCGTGGATTGCCGACCTGGTACGTACTGGCACGCTACGCGCCTCAAGTGGTGCTATTCCAGGCGGCGCGCGATTCGCCTCTGACGGCGAGATTCTGGAATGGCCGGTATACGAGAGCACTTATACAGTGACGCCCGCTGAGTGGCGCATGATCGACCGCCCAGCGACAGAAATACGAACGGCGTATAGAGCCCTCGGGTTGCAGTTGCCAGAGCAACAAGGCGCGGAGGACGCGCAGCAAAAGGTGATTGAGCAACGATTGGGCAAGCTACGACTATTGCGCATCCGCGCAGAACTACTGTAGGAGACACAATGAATCTGAAAGAGAAACTGGCGCTGGCATTGGCCAACGCTGAGAAAGCCTACGAAGAGGGCAACATCGAAGAGGGCGACCAGTTCGCCGCCGAAGCTGAGACATACACAAAGGCGCTCGCTGGCCTTGAGAGAGTCGCCGGTATGCAACCTGCGCCTCCAGTGAAAAAGTTCGACGTGCCTATTCCCGAACAGACGGGCGACCAGTTTGAGACGAAAGACACAGGCGCCGACGCCTTGCGAGAGGCCGTCAATGCCCTGCGTTTTAGTGGCGACCTGGACGGCACGACTGCGACGGTGCTCAAAGAGCTGTACGGCAAGGACTATCGTCAGCAGGCGTATGAAGAGCAGCGCGCCTTTACGCGCTATATGCGTTATGGCAAGACAACGCCAGGCTATGGCCATCAAACGTGGGGGCCATCCACAGTTAGCGACATGCTGCGCAACGGATTCTCTGTCAAAGAGATCAAGTCTACGATGGTCGAGGGCAACGACGTTCTGGGTGGCTATGCTGTGCCTTCACAGTACGGCTCTCAGATCATCATGCGTCTTCCAGGCTTGACCGCTGTGCGTGGTGGCGGCGCTTTGGTCATTCAGACCGTCTCTAAGTCTATGGACTTCTTGAAGATCACCGGCGGCGGCGACCAGTATCGCTCGGCGATGCGCGGCCTCTGGGGTGGCGAGACAGAAGACTCAACTGAGGACAACTTTGAGGTCGGGCTTGAGACAGTGCCCGTCGATCTGTATACCTACAAGGTGCCCTGGTCTGTGTCCTTGCTAGAGGACGCCCAGAACCTGGCGCAAGTGTTTGTCGATCTTGTGGCAACCACGATGGCTATGGACGAAGACGTGGCTTTCATTACCGGCGACGGCGCCAACAAGCCGCGCGGTATCCTGCCTGGATCGACCAACGCCGACAGCTTGTCCGAGGTTAATACGGGCCATGCGGACAACTTGACCATGTCGGGGCTCAAGAGCCTGCGGCGCGGCGTAGCGTCTCAGTATCGCGGGCAAAATGGTAGCTGGATCGGCAACTCTGACACCGGCGGCGACATTGAGGTGCTGCTTGACGGCATCAGCCGACCCTACTTTGAGTACGTCGAGGTTGGCGAGCCGTTTATGAAGAGCATCTGGCGAGAGTCAGAGAGTATGCCCGACGTGAGCGCGGGCACGTATCCGCTGATCTATGGCAACCTGTCGGGGTACTGGATTGTAGAACGTACCGGCCTGGCCATTCAGCGATACAACGACTCGAATACCGGCATCAATAAGGTCGAGTTCCAGATCCGCCGCCGCGTCGGTGGCCGAGTGATGGAGCCCTGGAAGCTCGCCGTACAGAAGACTTCGGCATAGGAGATAATTGAAATGACACAGCTTTTCGGTCGGAAACATAAGGTCGTACTAGGGCAGACCTCTCCAGAGGACGCCCTGTCCGCCGCGGATTATCCGGCAAGTGGCAGCTTCGTAGATGTATCGGCCTATGAATACGCTTATTGCTTTGTGCATATGGGCGCTATTAACGGGGGTGATACTCCGTCTTTGACCGTCAAGGCCGCAGACTCTATCAGCGGAACGCTTGACGTGATTGACGCCACTTATTGCACCAAAGAAGTAGCGGCAGATGATGATGACGAGTGTGTGCTGTTCACCGTCGAGGTGCGCAAGCTCGCTCTTGACCATCACTTCTTGTCATGCGTGGTTGCTGACGTGACTAACGGCAGCTATGGCGAGATTATCTGGTTCCTGCAAGCAAACTCGCAGCCAGTGACACAGACAACGACGGTGCTGCCAACAGCATCGAACCTGGTTTACGCAGGCTAGAACGAATAAGGGGGCTTTCGCCCCCTTATAAGGAGACAACATGAAGAAACGAATTGGCCTGCTTGTCACAGTCGCGCTAATCCTGGCGATGATTGCGGCTTGTGCTGGCCCTGTAGCAAACGAAGAGGTGCCACTGCCCGTCTCTGACGCGGCGGTATATCTCACAAACGGCGGCGACAAACAGGTCATCGCTAGTGGTGGCGAGGTGGAAGTGCAATCGGGCGGCACGCTAGACGTGCAGTCGGGCGCGACCGTTACTATGGCCGCTGCCCCAGTCTTTACTGGCGGGTTCAACGTGAACGGCGGATTGAGCGACTTTGGTAGCGGGTCGTATGTGACCGCTGATGGCGACAATGACGTGGGCGTTGCTGGCGACCTAGAGGTCAAAGGGGTATTCATCAACACGGGCAAGCTGGGCGCTGCGGTTCAGTCTGTGGCGGCTGAAGGCGCCGCGGGCGACACGGTGACGGTTACCGTCCAGTTCAACGACGCGGCCAGCACAGCTATAGCGACGGTGGCAACGGTCATCGCATATATGTCTGACAACGCGGACGGCTCCACGCTCATGAGTTCTGCTCACGATGGCGGCGTGGCCATCTTGACGGACGGCTTGCTGATCGAGATTACAGCCGACAAGGTGTTTTATATCACCAGCGAAGCGGACGGTGATGTGGACATGGTGTTTACTGAGTCTGGGTCAAAGACGGCCTACCTGGTCATTGTACTTCCAGATGGGTCACTGTCCATCAGCGATGTTATCACGCACACCGCATAAACCGACGTGGGGGGGGATTGCCCCCCCCACACTCGAACAGGAGTGATTATGCCATACCGCATAGAGCCATCAAACCCGCCCAAGCCAGTACCGCCCAGCTCGCCTACAACGGTGCGTGTATTGGTGCGATTGCGCTATAACGGACCAGGGCACAAGACACTAGGCGTGTGCAACCGTGGCCAGATTATCGAGGTTGCCAGTGCCGAGTACGCACAAACCCTAGTCGATGATGGCCTTGTGACCAGGCAGCTAGTACAGAGACGGCGGAAGAGCAAGAATGGCTGAGACATATGGCGTATACGTGAGCTATGAAGACATAAAACAGTATTCGGGCGTCGATGCCGCCGCCGACGACACGCTCCTTGGGCGGCTATGTCGCCAGGCTAGTGCAAGATGGGACGCGGGCACGTTGCGCACATGTTACCCAGTCATCGAAACAAAGACTATTGATTATCAAGATCCGTGGGAGCTAAACTTACGCCACGACCTGCTCGAGCTGACGACGTTTCTGAATGGCGATCGCGCATCGACCGAGCTGGTCGAGGGCACCGACATTCGCCTGCAACAATTCAGCGGGCCGCCTTACAACGGCGTAGAGATACTGGCCGATAGCGGCTCGGTATTCCAGTACAACGACACCTACCAAGGCGCTCTATCAGTGACGGGCGTTTGGGGCTGGCATAACAACTGGGCGGACGCATGGCAGGATAGCGCCGACACGGTGGTAGACGCCCCTCTTTCGTCATCAGCAACGTCGCTCACCGTAACTGACGCAGACGGCACAGGCATTTGGGGCGATACGCCGCGATTCAAGGCGCATACACTGATCAAGATCGAAAGCGAATATCTTTTTATCACAGTCAAAAACACGACAACAAACGTATTGACGGTTCGTCGAGGGGTAAACGGGTCAACCGCTGCCGCTCACGATGCGTCAACCGCGATCTACATATACCAGCCGCCGGACGGCGTTGTGCAGGGCGTCACGCGCTGGGCCAGCTACCTATACGCACAAAAAGACGCGAGCGTCTTTGACACAACAACTATCCCTGAGTCTGGCGTTATCATCACGCCCCAGGGCATACCCAAAGATGTGATGATGGCTATGAAGAACTATCGGCGGTGGTACATATGAGCATGACCGCAATCAAGGCGGCAATCACGGCGATCAACGCGGGCATTACTGGAATAGTGCGCGCCTACGATGATCCGCCTAGCAAGATCAACACCGCCGATATGCCTCTGGTCTACATGCAACTGGGGCCGTTCGACATGAGATACAACGCGGCGGATAGCTCGCGCATGGACTACCACTGGCAACTGATCATCGTGGGCGATCCGGTGAGCCAGAACATCGACCAAGCCTATCGCATCGCCAAGCTAGAGCCGTTTGTGGAGCGATTTAGAGACGCATACGCGGCGGCTATCACACTCAGCGGCACCGCCGATCACTCGATGCTCATAGGCGGCGAGCTAGGCATACTGTTCGACCATGCGGTGCTCATATTCAACCTAGACGTGACCTCGAAAGAGGCCGTGACTGTAGCGGGGTAAACCATGAGAATCACATTGGTTAGAAAGCTAAATACGATGTTCGGGCCGATTGCAGTGGGGGCGGTGCTCTGTGTGCTTGACGCATACGGGGCAAAGTTGGTAGCGAATGGGTATGCAGAGGGGGAGCATGTCGAAACAGGGGAAGAACTGGCCGAGGATTCTGGTAGCAATTCCGATGGAGAGGACGGCGACGCCGACACACGAGATTTTCTATAGCTTTATGCACCTTGCGCAGAGTGGCATGAATCTCATACCGCTGGAATATACGCGCTGCGACATGAGTCACAACTTCGCGGCGGCGCGCATGATGGTTATCAACGAGATGCTAGAGCGCCAGGGCAAGCCGGACGAAACATTCACGCATCTGCTATCGTTGGACATTGACCATACACACCCGCCGGACATTGTGCATAGAATGGCGCAGGATCTAAGGGAGCGCCCCGAGATAGAGGTACTGTCGGGAATGAACGTCCGGCGTTGCGAGCCGTTCGAGCCATGCGCATACATTCAGGACGCAGACGGACACTATCAGCAATTGGCAGAGTGGGACGAGGGCATTATGCAGGTAGACCGAGTGGGCGCGGCTAGTCTGTGCATTGCTGCTACAGTTTTTGAGCGGTTGCGGTCCGAGTATCCGTGGTTTCGATATGAGTACGGAACCGCAGAGGGCGCTCCTGACACCTGGCAGGCGATGAGCAAGAGAACGTATCCGGGGCCTGACATTTACTGGTCCAAGCTCTGCGAGAAGCATAATATCCCGATTTACGTTGATACGCGGATCACATCGCCACACTTGCGCATTGAGTGGTCAACGCTTGATACATGGAAACAGTATCAGCAATCGGACAAGTTCCGCTGGGACTATGCGATTTACGAGACGCGCTTGGAAATGTTACAAGAGTATGTGCCCGAGATATTCGAGGACGGAAGAGATACGCTCTATATCGGTGCCAACAAGCAGCGCGCACACTATGCGACAGAAATGGGCGCACCTGCTATACGGGACTTGCTAGAGATAGAGCCGGAAAACTGCGCGCACTATTTGGAAATGGGCATCTTTGATTCTGTGATACAGGGCGACGTGCGCGACTTTGACGGCGATACATATGATACGATCTTTTGGTGGCACGGGCCAGAGCATATCAACCCGGACGAACTAGCGCCGACGTTGGCCAACCTAGAGGATCACCTAAACCCAGGCGGCATTATCGTGCTAGGCGCGCCGTGGGGCGCGACGCCCTATGAGGCCGCAGGGGTTGAGCGACACTATGGCAACCACGTACCAGAGCTATACAAGCAGCTTGGCTATGAATGCGTGGCAGGAGGTGCGATAAACACATTCAAGTCGGCGCTGATCGCATGGAAACGAAAAGATAAGACGTAGACAAGGAGATAGAAATGCCAGGTATTCGCACACTTCGCAAGATTCAGATGGGCAAAGAAACCACAGCCGGAACCGCTGTAGCGGCCACGGTGATTTATCGTGGGCAAGGACTACTCAATGATGATCGGGTTATCACGCCAGTGGAAGAGGACATCGGCCAGATGGTCGACTATCCGCGCGCTTACATCCCCAAGCTAGATGCGTCAGTCGTGTTTGACAGTTCGCCGGCGACATTCGAGCAGCTTGGCTATTGGCTGGCCGCTGGCATCGAGGGTGTAGCAGGTTCACAAGACGGGTCAGGCAGCGGCTATATCTACCAGCACGATCTAGCCAACTCGGCGGCGCAAACGCCCTACTATTGGACAATCGAGGGCGGCGACAACCAGCGCGAAGATGAAATGGAATACTCTTTCGTCGAATCGTTCACAATGAACGGGGCGGCTGATGAGGCTGTGATGGTCTCGGGCACATGGCGCGGGCGCCAAGCCACCGACGCTGCGTTTACCACGGGACTCACACCGGAGACGGTCGAAGAGATTTTGCAGAACAAGGGCAAGCTCTACATCGACGCCGCAGGCGGCACCATTGGTACCACACAAAAGACGGCGACATGGCTGGGCTGGACGCTCAACGTCGTGACTGGATTCCAAGGCATCCCTGCCGGCGATGGCAACTTGTACTTTTCATCGACCAAGCAGGTCAAGCCGGAGGTCACGGGCGAGCTAATCCTAGAGCACGACGCAACCGGAGAGGCAGAGATCACCGCCGCACGCGCCAAGACGGGCCGCCTCATTCGTATGCAGTGGGAAGGCTCGGCGTTTACAACTGCCGGTACGACCTACACGTACAAGACGCTTCAGATCAATATGGCCGTCCAGTATACCGACGTGCCGACTATGGGCGAGGACGAAGGTAACGATACAATCACGCTGCCTTTCCGCATCGTAGATAGCGACTCGACACAGCTACAGTTTATCAACGTGCCCGCACTTACGGCGCTCGTATAACCGACAGGGGGAGATATGAAAGGATTCAAGACAGAGCCAATCCGTATCGCAGACGAAGAGACTGGCGAATGGATAGCCATCAAGAGCAAGTTCTCTCGTGGCGACACCGACTGGATTCGTGACCAGTATATCGCGCTAGACATTTCAGAAAAAGACGACGGCGAGAGCAAGGGCGCTGCTCGCATCAAGACGCTGGGCCATGCAACGCTGTTGTTGCAACGCGCGATTGTGGACTGGCACCTGCTCGCTGAGGACGGGGTAACATCCGTGCCCTTTGACAAGAAGCTGATCGACGAATTGCCAGAGGATTCGTCGCTGGTAGACCGTGTCCTTGAAAAGATCGCCGACCTAAACCCTACGCGCTTGACAAAGAATACTACAAAAGGAGAGGCCGAAAGCTAAGAACGGGCTATGAAATGTTTTACAAGCGCAAACGGCAATCGCCACCTCAGAGCGACTATGGCCCAGCGATTGGGCTAATGGAGCGATTCGGTTGGTCATGGTCTGAGGCGGCGGACTTTTACCAGAACGCGCCAGTTGAGATGTACGACGAGATGCTTATCCGGCACGAAAAGCAGAACCTAGCGAGGGCTAATGGCGACGGGTAGAGAAAAAGCACTCGACCTGATCATGCGGTTCAAGGATCAGGCGAGCGCACAAATTGAGACCATCAACGATAGCCTAGACGAAACGGCGGAAAGCGCCGAACGTGCGCAGTCGCCTATGAGCGGCTTGGGCGCAGTCATCAAGGCGGCGGCGGCCTCTGCTATCTTATGGAAGGCCGCCGGGATTGCTAAAGAGCTGGTCATGGTTGGCGCGCAAGCTCAACGCACAGCCGCCACCTTTGACACGTTGATCGGCGGTGACGCAACAGACGCTCTCAAAGACTTGAGAGCCGCAACGCGCGGCACCGTGTCTGACATGGAGCTGATGGCGGCAACGTCTCAGCTACTTGTCATGGGCATTGCTGAAACGAAAACAGAAGCTGTCGAAATGACCGAAGTCGCGTCTCAATTGGCAATGGCTATGGGGCGCGATGTGACCACGGCTATGAACGATTGGGCCATGATGATGGCCAACCAGTCTATCCCTAGATTAGACACATTTGGTATCTCAAGCGGCAAGGTCCGAGTGCGTATCATCGAATTGATGGAGGCGACAAAGGGCCTGACGCGCGAGCA
>Ga0075122_10001604_pt1 | contig 15709 bp, 19 predicted proteins | sample AntAceMetag02UKB_FD_69790 | JGI IMG/M metagenome (GOLD analysis project Ga0075122, IMG submission 69790) | Saline lake microbial communities from Ace Lake, Antarctica - Antarctic Ace Lake Metagenome 02UKB | ecosystem: Environmental > Aquatic > Non-marine Saline and Alkaline > Saline | place... | reverse complement strand
AGTAGATAGGCAGGGAGTAAAAAAGAATTAGATGTGCAGTGGTTCAGTTTTAAAGCGTTGAGAATGATCCCAAATTAAATGAATTAAATTGGTATAGAATTAAAACGGTGGTGACAATCAAGAGTCGTTATTTAGGGTTAACGATCTTTATGGCATCTTTAGTATGTCTGAAATAAATGATAATATTTTAATGTGGACGCACTATGCAGAGCAACACAAAGGAGTCTGTTTAGTTTTCGTTGCTGAAACCAGGAACGGGTTTTTTAAGGACACCATTAAAGTGTCGTATTCGAAGTCCAATTCAATTCAAAAAGCAAAAATTATAAAATCCAATAGGGATGATATCAATGAGTATAAAGACATCAGAGACATGTTCATAACAAAATCGGAACATTGGAAATATGAAGCCGAGAGGAGGCTGATAAACGAACCTAAAAAACTTGAAACCGGGAAAACAAGGCTTGGCCATGGTCTGAAAAAATTTCCAGGAACTTTGCTAACAGAAATAATATTAGGATGTGAAATAGAATCCGATTCGATAACCTTCCTAAAGGAAACATTAAAAAAACGACCAGTACCAAAAATCAAAATCAGTCAAGCAATGAAGAAAGAAAAGCATTATGGATTAGATATAATCGATATTACCGAACAATTCTATTCCTGAATTGCCAAACCAATTCAAAAGGATGAAAAAAGAAATCACCACACAAACATCCAATACCAACCAGGAAAAAAATGACAATAATCAAAGAAGATATCATCCGAGATCTGATGATGAAAACATCCCTGAATAGACCAGGCGCAAGAAGATCAATAGAATCCCTTCTACGAATTGTCAAAGACACTCTCAGTTCAGGGAGTGACCTAATGATATCCGGTTTCGGGGGGTTCAGGATCAGTCACAAATCAGCCAGGATCGGAAGAAACCCAAAAACGAAAGTCGTATATGAAATTTCGGAAAGAACAGTAGTAACCTTTCATCCATCGAAGGTTATTAGGAAAGAGCTGAACGAAAATTAACAGCGAGGCAAAATGATCAAGGCAAGGGTGTTCCATAAAACAGAAGCCAACGATTTACAAAAGTCTTTAAACGCTTTTTTGTCCAGCAATGAGGGGATTGAGATTGTCAGCGTTACTGAGACGATTCACGATAATCGATGGTATCTTTATCAAGATATTTGATGGTGAAAACCATGGATTCCGTCACTTAAGTTGAAAAATTTCTCCTATCTATTATGTTTACAACGGAATCTAGATAATTGATGGGAGATCATCAAAATATGTAAGGGCATAAGTGCAAATATCGAGCTGGATAGTTAACCAAATCCAAAGAGCATAAAGAGGGCGCTCCATCAAAGATGTAGAGACTGATCCCCCTAACACCCCATATTCACAAGAGAAAGCTCATTCTTCGCATCCTCTCGTGAAGAGCTTATTATGGGGATTTCTACATCCATGATCGTTCGTCCATTTATATCTTTGGATATTGAAGAAGTATGAAGGTAAATTCAAAGATCTGTTTTGAGGAACTCCCTTTAAATACTTCTTATTTTGAACGTAGAATGTTGTAATTATGGTATTATAAATCTATTAAGGGATCATTAAAAGCATACAACCAGCAAGTAAGTCGATTAAGATTGAACATCAATTATCGGGCATAATTTTATTTTTGTTTTTAATCTTAGTTGGTTGAATTAAATCACCCTAAAATAACGTGACAAAAAAACGGACAATTTCCATCAATTAATCTGCTCAGTCTCATTACGCAATCAGAAAGCATGGTAGAGGCCAGTTATGAACATTATTTTACAGTAACCATTCTCTATAAAGACAACGAAACTAACCAATGAAAATCAAATCAATTAAACTAGAAGATCCCCTTCAGGTATCAGGGGATAATAAAATGGAGAAATCAGAATGAAACCGACTTTTAGTCCTTATGAAGACGATTTTGGAGCTGAATTGAAATGTCCCGCCTGTGGTGACAATTATCTTCATCATGAAAGGATCGAGGTTTTCCAGCGCCCAGAAGACGCAGAAACGGGAATTCATGTTGACATCGAAAAACTGAGTGCAAGGGTTGACGATAATCTAAACTCAACCCTCAAACATAGCTTACTTCACAAGGATAGTAGATTAAATAATGCTACTTGTATTGTTTTGGAATGTCTCTATTGCTTGCGTCATAAGTTCCGGCTTCGTAATAATCGCTCCAATCGCGCTCTTGATCTTACCTGTCACGGCCTCCTTAACCCCTTTCTTTCCCTCTTCCACAAGGCCAGATAGAACCGATCCTAAATTTTTGCCCTTTTCCAGCGAAGAAGGAATTTTGAGCAAAGCTAATCCTTTTTCAGTTAAGACTGTCTGAGCAAAATCTTTGTATCCCCTGGAGGCCCCTGGATTGTACTGAATAAAACCATTTGCATCTAACCAATCGACTGTATCAATAACAGTTCGAACTTCTTCTTTACTATCATTTGAAAGCATCAAGCCTACTTGAGCATGAGTAGTTGTATAATCATCGTCAATTATCTCGATTATTTTTATTGTTGTTTTACGTGGATGCGTCTTGTAGAGAGTTCCGAAAACTCTTCCGACATAAAGATTAAACTTATCAATGTTTTCAGCCATAAATTGTCCTAATTGAGATTCTAAACAAACCAATTAATAATTGCTGATAGAAAGCCTGTCGCGTATTCCATCACAGTCAATCCAAATAAAAGGAAAGGGAAGAGGTAATCTGAGAATTCCCGCTTGATGAAAATTATCTCAAATGCCGATAAGATTAACTGCTTCCAGAAATGAACTAAAGTGATGTTAATTTTCTGCTTGCCGTCTTTAAGGTGCCCTTGTGTTTCTAACGTGCCCGAACTATCTTTAATCTTTATTTGATACCAGACCAACGGGATGAAACGTTTTGTCAAAATTATTAGTTTTGTTCCCACAAGCAAAGTGGTCTGCGATTCCCCATTCTCTGTGGAGAGTTTTGTGACTACCGGTTCTTCAGTGGCAATTTTATCAATGCTTATTCCTGTTTTTCTTTGTGTTAAAACAGGCAATAGCTCGTCAACTCTCATTTTAAAGGAGGTTCTCCATGGTTCGATGCTTTGAGCAAATCCACTCTCATTTCTAGTATATATGTAACATCGGTACAAGAAGTAAAGACATATAATCCCAACACAGAATACAAGCCTATTGCTGTCGATCCCACTTAATTCCCCGCCAAGGATCGGCAGTTTCGTAAAAGTTCCGCCTGTTATTTTTAGAGCCAGCAAGGCGACACATGTAGCCATCAGGTTTCTTCTTTGCCTTAATAGTCCTGGACGAAGATCTCTTCGATATTCATCTTCTCTGTCTTTTTCCCTTTCTTCCTTCGCCAGTTTATTTCTGTTTGCACTATCAAGGGCACCTTTAATAGCATCATTCATCAATAGAACCTTCTTATGAAATGATTTATACAATGTTGTTTTTTCTAACAGCATCCTAAAGCCAATCCCCCAAAACATCAACCCAATATCTCTATCTCTTCAACCGTAAAGAACTTAGTCTTATTATCTTCAACCCATACAGGATCATATTTTTCATAAAGCTCTGCCAGTTTGATTTGTAAATCAGCTCTTACGGGATTGGTTTTTCTTTCATTGGCTATCCAACGGTTCCATGCTGCATCGGGACCAAGGGCTTTTGCTATGCGTTCTGTTTTGGAAAGTTTTGGTTTTTGTTTGAATCCAGCGTCAAGGTATTTCCCTAACCATTCAAGACTTCCAGGCCGAAAATACCACTATTAGAACATGCAATCACCCAAGGGATTACGTTGAAGATAATCAGACCAAACAAAAGTACAGCTTTAAGCAGACGGTCGGGAAGAACGATATCTCAAGGATTGTTGAAGACCGGAGAATAGCTTTGAATAATCAATAGGAGCCCCATGTCACTAAAAACAATAATATTTCTCCTTTCATCTCCTTTAATGTTGATCGGAATAATAGCCGGGTTTATCGGTGTAAATATCCGCGCAGGGTATTATTACATTGAAGACAAACTTGTTGAATAATGGGAGAGGGGGCGACAAACCCAAGAGCAAGGTGCAGCCGATCTAATGACTGAATATGTCCTTGGACAAAAGACAATGGATGATCTGATTGAATTCTTGAAAGAGAATTCAGCGATTGATAGATAAAAAATGGAATTGGGAAAACACATGCTTATTGAATATTTCATCTAATAAAGGGCTGAATTTAGTTCTCCTTTCAAACCCCAAACTTTTTGTAGGGGAATCTTGATGTCCGGGAAGGAGTTGAATAAGTTCTCGATGATACCGTAACAAATCAAATTTTATATTCTTTTTTATTCGAACGCTTTGACCTCTTGAGTCTGCTTGAACAAATGAGTATAACTTACTTTTGAAAACTCCATGATTAAGTTCAGATTTCGGAAATATGTTGGAGTAGAACTTTTTTATCTTTTTTAGGATATGAAGAAAATTTTTTGATAAAGATTCCTGTTCGGAGCATTGTTCAATTAGTTTTCCAAGCGGCTTTTTATAAACACAGTCAGCAAATGTAAAAAGTTCTCTTCCTCTAATTAGTATGCTTAGTAGCAGCTCTCTCTTGCCGGAATTCAATGCTGAAAGATTCTGAAAGATCAATTCTTCTAATTGTCTCCATTCTTGTTCAACTGCAATGTAATTTTCAGATTGCTTTGCATTATAGATTATACGGTGTTCAATGGCGTTTAATCCAAACTTGGGCATATCATGTTTTTCGAGCATTACTTTAAGAAGCGGTATTATTTTTTTTCTTAACTGGCAAATTTCTAGGCGTTTCGTTTTATAAGGGTAGTTCTCAATGAGGTCATCAAAGTCTCTCAACTTTCTTCTCTCAATAATAATATGTTTTGATTCCTCAAGTTTGCTGATAGCTCTCTGTATGCTTCTTTCAAATGGTTTTTCGATTTCATTATCATTAGTAATGCCGCTATGTTCACGTGCAAGATCCCACAATAATTTGTTTCTTAAGTATTTATTATTAGGGGCGAGTGTTTCCAAAATGAGTTTCTGTTTATTTCCTAATCCTTTTGACATTTGTTTTTAGATTTTAAGTGTTGTTTTTCTATGGGGATTGAAAAACCACAAATGGGATTTTTTTTAAGCTTTTATACAGAATAATAATGAACGATAATGCTGTGATAACATTATTTCCATTTGACAAATATTCAAAAAATTCATTCATAAAACGTCTCCAAAACATGATTTTGATATCTATTTTTATTTTACTTAAAGATATAAACGGCGTCAAGATAAAAGACGTTTTTCAAAAATATTTTTCATATTGATGCTTACCACTGTTATTATTGAGAATGAATTCTCCATTGGCAAAAAGAGAACATTTGTATACCGTATCTAAAAAGCTATTGGAGAAAGCAAATGGAAGGCAAGATCTTAAAACTTGAATCAGCGAATACAGGAATTGTATTTTACCGGGTGACCGGGGAAGACGGAAGTACATACATTATTAAACCACTCTGCAAGGTCAAGAAGGGATATCTAACCATAAAGTATGAGGGAGTCAAAGAATCCCATGTTTACAAATCAGAGGTCGGGGTTAACTACCTGGAAGCATCGAAACGGGAAGTCAAAAAGATAAAGAAGATACTGTCTGGCTCCCTCAAGGAAGTGGATGTTTGAGTTTGCCTGAAAGGATTATTTTCTGTACCTGAAACAAAAAGAGAACATTGAAAATCTTTTCAGGAGTGAATGGTGGAAGAATGGAAAACTGCCTCTAAGAGTTGAAAGGGAAATTCCATCAAGGAAATATACTCCCGGATACCCCGTTTTATTTTCTTTGCCATTTGTCTTAAGTGCTTTATTTGCTCACGTTATGAAGAGATGCCTTCCCCACGCCATTCCCCACAAGCAGGCTATGTTTTGTTGGTTTTTGTTGGTTCTCGTTGTTTAACATAAACAATAATTACAGTATAGTTATGTGTCAATGGGTTTCGTTGGTTTATTAATGCGTGGTCTTCAAAACCGCGCGTGGTGCTGTAAAACAGTGCTGGGTGGGTTCGATTCCCACGTACCTCCGCCAATTTAGACAAATTCAAAGAAAAACTACTCGACACAAATGTCGACACACTCAATCAAAGAAATTTGAGGTTTTCGTGTTGGTCGGATTATCCTCAGCAATGCGAATTCGATTTCTGATCCACTCCCGATTTTCAAATATCGACCGATTCCATTATTTCATTCCAGGGTTCAAGTTTTTGTGTCCCGGCCAATTACCTGTGATTTGAACGACTCGTTTTAATATCATTAAAGGTCAGATTTTAATTCTGACCTTTCTCCTGTTCAAGAATCGGATTATTCATCTAGCAACGCAGAGGGTGCCGTTTAAAACGGCACCCTGTATAAATATAAATAACTACCTTGCTTCCACTTTTAAGTTTTGCCCAGTATCCTCTTGGTGGTGTAGGGATTTCATGTCGTTTGCAAATCTTTTTAAGACCAACATCAGAAATATTGTACTCATTAGCCAGTTGGGCTAATGGCTTTTCCCATACCAATATGATAGAGCTCTTCCCTTTTGAATACGTGTTTTTGCATGATCGTTCCTGTTGGAAAGGAGTCAAGATAGGCCAGGTCCAAAAAATAGACTTTTGATTTTAAAAAGCGTTTAAATACTAGCAGGTAAACGTGGGTCCGAGAAGTTAAAGTATTTGGAGCAAATATTTTCAATCTCAGAAACCACTCAATTCTGGATGCTTATTGGAAGATTAAAAGCTTTTTTTGGTTGAGAGCATCAGCCTAGTGAGCAGAGGGTCGCAAGATCAAACCAATCCGCACCTCATATTAATAGATTTTAAGATCATATCAAAGACATGCAGTACTATGCAGCTGACAATTACCCTAATCCAAAAATGGGTACAATTCCGTTAGTTGAGCGCATCAGCCAATTCAGCGGATGCTCTTAAGCAAGATATTTTAGATTATATTTCAAGGTTTCCCCAAGAGGTTGGTATTTCATTTTTCAGATAACCGGTCCCTGCCTCCCGAACGCATTCCAGCTGTTTTCTACAAAAGTCCTTATTTTTCTATATTCTTATATATAATTTATAAATCAGTATGTTATCTGCTGTTTTTCAATTATTTTGTTGCAAGAAATTCTTCATTTTTATATGATTATTTTACGATTTGTGGGGAATAGTGTGGGGAATAGAGAATGGTGTAACTAAAAAATTGAGGTTCAGGGTGAGCGTATTACAAAGAATTAAAACAAAATATCCAAATGTATATTACATCATTGGCAAAAATGGGCAGGGGAGATCGGAGAGAATTTACTACATTCGATACCGGAAAAATGGCAAGCAAGTTGAGGAAAAAGTGGGGCGACAATTCAAAGATGCAATGACAGAAGCGAAAGCCAATAATGTTCTGTCTGATAAGAACCGAGGATTGAAGTTGCCTAATAACGAAAAAAGAAAGCTGGAACGGATATCAGAAGAAGAGAAAGAGAATATTTGGACCGTCGATAGATTATGGGAAGAATATAAACGAAATCATAGTCCAAAAGGAATAAGCATTGATGACGGCAGGTTCAAAAAGTATATTCAGCCAGAATTTGGTGATAAAGATCCAAAAGATATCGTAACGTTAGATGTAACCAGGTTGAATAGCAGAATGAAAAAACGTGGATTAAAACCAGGGACAATTGGTAGAACACTAGAGGTTTTTAGAAGAACCATTAGATTTGGAGTTGATCAAGAGTTAATTCCACCCGCTCCTTTTAAGATTACACTCCCTAGAGCCAATGATGAAAAAACCGAATACTTGACTCGGCAACAACTTTCAAAATTATGGAAGGTTCTGGGTGAAGAGAAAAATCAGCAAGTTGCCAATATGATGAAGCTGGTTTTATACACTGGTTTAAGACGTGGTGAGCTATTCAAGTTAAAATGGGACCATTTAGACTTTGAGAACGGATTTATCAATCTAGTAGACCCAAAAGGTAAAGTGGATCAAAAGATACCGATGAGTGGCATGGCAAGAGAATTACTCAAAAACCATTATAAGGTTTTTGAGAACGGCCCGTTCGTCTTTCCTGGAAAGGATGGAAATCAGCTAACCAATATAAAAAGGCCAGTTAAAAGGATAAAAGAAACAGCAGGTCTCCCTGCTGACTTCAGGCCACTACACGGTTTAAGACACACCTACGCAACACTTCTTGCGAGCTCGGGAAAAGTTGATATTTACACGTTACAAAAATTACTGACACATAAAGACCCAAAGACCACACAGAGATATGCTCATTTGCTTGATGAGACAGTTAAAAAGGCATCAAGAGTCGCTGAAGATATTATTAGTGAAATGGTTTTAACTGAGGAAAATATGGAAAAAGTGCTATAAAAGCTGGCAAGAAAATCATAGTCGATCAGTTGAGGCGGATATGTATACGCTTCAAAAGCTGTTAACACGTAAGCCACAGCAAATCGCAGCGATGTACTCATTTGAGAGATGAGACTATGAAGAACGCTTCAGAAGTTCAATTGAGAATATCATAAGAAAGAAAAATTAAAAAAAATATAAACAACATAGCGATATGACAAAAATCGATGTTCAGAAAACACTGCAAACCATCGTTCAAAAAATATTTAGTATCGACCATGACGACGGTGTTATTACTGAGATCAAAGAAGACCTGATTAGATACTTCTTTACACCAGAAGAACTTAACTTAATCGTTTATGATGATGATCTTGTCAGCGATGTTTGGAAAAATGATAAATTTGACACGCACGTTAAAATATTCAATCAACTCCTGTCAGATGGACTACCAGCTAGCAAGATTATTTTAAATTTAGACCAATATCTTATTGATAATAGACAAGAACTGGAAGTTAATATTTTGGTGTACTTTTATTTTCGTGCATCTATCGTTGTTGAAAGTCTGAAAACAGAATTATTCCAATTAGACCAAATTTTTGATCAGGGACCAGGAAGAGCATTTCAAGTTTGTTTTGCTTTGTATACGTTCCCTGAAATTCTCGAAAGCAGCATCGACATATTTCCATATGAAAGAATTCTTGAAGATGAAATCCGTAAAAATTGGGATGAAATAATAGTCCAAAAAAAGAGAATAAAAGATCAAAAAAGGTCCAGTAAAAACAAACTCATTTGGACAGGATCTCTAATTGATTTAATAGAATTATTTGTTTTACTCAATTGTGTGGAGTTAATTGACGAATCAATGAGTAATTGGAGTTCCAGTTGGATCAAGATTTGTGAAAATTTCAGACTAAAAGCTCCGAATATCTCCGGATTTAAAGAAGTAACATTATCTGATGTAAAAAAAGAGCTATCGAATTTAAAAGAAGCATTACTGGAAAGAAATTTCAAATCTAAGTGGCGGTATAAAAATCAAACGGTATTTAACTATAAAGAATTGATTCTGGAAAAAGGAGATGAAGGTATTAAGGGGTTGGAATCTGATTATGAATTTGATTTTAGAATAAACAAAGAATTGGAAGAACAGTTATCAGATTTCTCCGATTTGGTTAAACAGATCGAAACCATTGACAGCTTTTTAGAAGAGACACAGGGGCTTAATCACAGTGAATTAGAGAATATTTTTAGGTTCAGATCAACGATCGTTATTAGAATTTTAGTAACTGATCTTTGTCATATTGAAGCTTTGTTTGAAAACGAAGCTCATAAAGCGATAAATGTCTGCACTGAAATATTTGACTTAAAACCTGAAGTTTCTTCCAAACACGGTCCTGTCAGTTTTGAGAGCATATTTGTCCCAACCATATTTCAAATGTGGAAATATATACAAAAGTATGCGGAAGAATTTAGATTAAAGATCAAAATTGATAAAACAAAGTTTGCTTGGCGTTCCACTGATTTATTATTAGCGGAGCTTGTAGTGCTCCTCATACAATATGATCTTTTGGTTGATAAGCTAAAAGGGTCCAATCAAGTCCATTGGCAGAAGATATCAGAGCATTTTGAAAGGCGATTGGAAAAAGGTTATGATTCAATAAAACCACGCTCTTTGAGCAAAGCATATCGAGAAGAAATACGAGTCCCTCTGGTCAACGATCAATTTCAACCACAATGGTTTTATAATGAAAAATCATTGATTGACAATAAAAAATCAATTCTCAAAGGCTTTAAATCAGAAAAAGATGAATTTGTTGATGAAAATTTCACCATGTAAAACAGAATCGAATAAAATATAATCGATTAAGAAACTTTTCGACATCTCTCCGCTGCAATTCCACTCTTTACATTCCTCTTTTTATCATAATTCCCTTCGAAATAGCTTTCACTGAGCTATTTTCTGAATTCCTATCCAACCACATACTAAAACAACCAAAGTTTTTTTTATTATTCTTGGTAGTACTACTATATTTCAAGATTTCATTTTGAGAACTTAAAATCACGTTAACGCTTTTTCGTCTCACTGCAGTGAATATCTAGAAACAATAAATATAAGGAGAACCAAAATGAAGGGCAAAACCAATCTATTGCCCTTTTCGAATGATGATTTACTGAACAAATGCCCATTTAAAAACGAAGCAGTGTGTACCGGCGAGTGTGAGTTGCTAACTTCTCGCATGGTTGCGGACTTTTTTATGGTGAGTTTAAGTTTTGTAAACAATTCGAGATGGCAAGGGACATTTGTCCCTTATATCAAGGCGCAAGGCAACATCAGATATTTGAAATGCGTCGTTTTGGATTATTTAAGCCAGAACACTATCAACCCATATAAGGAGAGAAATGAAAATTAATTCTGAAGTGACTAAGCTTATTGGTACCGGCCTAGTGGGATATATCACCTGCACCTATGCTGATATCGTCAAAGCCTTAGGCGAACCTAGTGGTACGCATGATGATTATAAATCTGATGCTGAATGGTACATTGAGTGGGATGATGGAGTATTTGCCACCATCTACAATTACAAAGATGGGATCAACTACAATGGTAAAGATGGTACACCCACTGAAGATATAACCGATTGGCATATCGGAGGTAACGATTCTGTTGTGATTGAACGTATTAAAGCACTATTGCTTTAACCTGTAGCGTTCGTTACCTCAGATGTTCGTTTGTTTGTAAAATACTTAGTAGAAAACACCGTTAACACATCAAATTAGGAGAAGAAAATGGGGAAAAATATTCTTTATGGTTACAGTGACAAATTTTATGATTGTCATGCTGAAGAACCAGCTTTGTGTCCTCAATGTGGATCACAGGTTTTCAGGGATTACCTCATTGTTGGATCGACCAACACAACTTTGGAAAAGGCGATAGCAGCTGCGATTTGTATTAATAGAGATTGTGATTTTGGACTCGCACAGATGAAATCAGAAGGATTGAATCAGGAAGAGATCAAGCTATGTATCAGGGAGACTATCGGTTTTAATGAATGGCTTCCTCATTTGGTAAAAATGAAGAAAACAGGACAGTTGTCTTGCGATGGTTGCTCACATCAATAAATTGCTTGCAGTAGTTGCAGCTAGGTAACGGACATTCAGCTTTGGTGACACTGAATTTAAGGAAGAATTCAGAAATAAAAAAGGAATTTTGACGAGCTGTTCACTAAAGCTGAATGTCTTATGAAATTTAAAACCAAACTATAAAAGGAGATAAAATGCAGCAAAACTATATTGAACCAAATACTGGCCTTCAGTTGGAACCGGAACCATACAAATGTCCAAACTGTGATTCAGAGAGAATTGTTGTGGAAGAAACGAATGAGTTCATGCAGGACGAGAATGGCATCTGTTCCTGCAGTTGCGGTAACTGCGAAGATGGTGTCGCTGCTGAACAGGAATCCATACTTCACTGTAGGGAACAACGTTGGGGTTGGCTGGATACTTACAGTGACATCCAATGGAATGATTGGGAATTTGAGATCGTTGAAGAGGATATCGTCAGCCTTGGTGTTTTCTGCAATGAGTGCCAACAGTACGCCAGCCTGGAGGATTGGGAATATGAACGAAGTGATATAGATCCTGGCGATATCGATTTTGAGCAGATAGTCCGTTGCTGGGATTGTGATCGAGAAATTGATTTTCCATGGGAGCATTTTGAGCCGGAGCAGTTTTAATAACCAGAAATTTTAACTCATTAGACGGAGAATTACTATGCAATCAAAAACAGAAGAAATTCAACAAAAGTCCATTAATGAACTAGATCTTTTTAGCGACACTACTGGGTTATGTCCCAAATGCGGTTCTGAAATCTGGAAAGAAGGAAAGATATTTGGTAACAACGGGGATCAAACTGAGGATCTGCTTGTTGTGGCGAGATGCAGAAATCTCGATTGTGATCAATGGACAGTAAAAGTGGATATTTCGAAACTTGCTGAAAGTGCTTTAGACAAAGTAACTGACATTGCAAACCACATGTTAGAAAACTTTGAAAATAAAGATAAGTATTTTTGGCAATCACAAATTGAGATTGGAGACAATGAAGTAAAGTCAGAAGATCTCAATTTGGTTAACTGCCCAGTTTGCTCTTCAGATATGACATTTGTGCAGGAAAAATATGATTATGTAACTTTTAAACGTGAGTTACATAGGTGTACTTGTGGCAAGGCTGAAAACGGGATAGCTGCACAAAGAGATTGGAGCTGGAATTATTCATTTTATCAGAGAGGTCGGTTTTGCCAAGATAGAGAACCAAATTGGTTTAGCTCTGATTCAGAAATGATATCAGATGGGGCAAGCGAGTGGATAATCAAGTGTGAAGATTGCCTTCAGCAAACAGATTCAGAAACGCAAGATATTGATGGCGTTGATAGAATTATCAACGAGAATTCGCATCTCATAGAAGTTTACTGCCATGACTGTGGGCACAAGAAGTATTTTCTACCTTCGAAGTGCTGCTTGGACCAAACCCTTGGATTTGATTAATACTTACAAACTATAAAAGGAGTTGAAATGAAAATTACTGGTGAATTTGAAGTTGATACAGGCGGGATCGTTGTGATTGATTATCAACAGATTCCGTCCATTCATGGAGTTTTCTATTGGAAAACGGATGAAGAAAAATGCAAAAAAGTAGAGATCGATCCTGGTCGTTACGAAATTCAATATAGTGTTCCCAATACTTGGTACGGTCCGGTAACGGGTAAAGAAGTAATTGATGTCAGTTCAGGCCAGCTGATAATTGGTGATCCATGTTATTTCTTTTCAGGAAGTCCAGATGAGCGATTTGACTGGGGCTTCTTTCTCGGAGCAACTCGCCTAAAAACCTTTTTCAGCAATATAGGTTTTAACATCGACACAGGAGGCGATTTTTTCTTTGATGTTGAGCTAGTGTTGAAGAAATTACCCCAGAAGGATGATGTTTCCTCATTCCTGACAGCCGGTGCTTGAAGGCACCAGCTGTTAAATACTTGATTAACTTTCTTTTACAAAAAAATCCACTGGTCGTGGCTCTTAAAAGCCACGACCAGGAATCCATTATTGACACTAAATACTCTGGTTATCCGATTATGGATTTGAACGCTCAAAAAACGCCCTTACTCTATTTTTCCTAAGAAACGCTCAATTTGAGAAGGCAAGTAGATTCCCAGGGTGCAGATGAGCAGCTAAATTTGTTGAAATAAGATTAAGCGTTGCTACACAACCGTATATTTAACAAAACATTAACAGGAGATATTATGGCAACTCGATGCATGTACCAGTTTTTTATTGAAGGAAGAGAAAATGAAGTCACATACGTATATCAACATTGGGATGGATATCCAAGTAACTCTGACGGTGAAGATATGAAAGGAGGCGTTCTTGAAGAGTTGGATGAATTTTTTAACTACCAAAAAGAAAAAGGGGAGGAATACGATTTTTATAATCCTCAACAAATTGCTTCAAACTACGTTCATTGGAAGCGTATGAACGATGAGTCTGTCGAAATAGCAAATTCATTGGCCCCTGATGTAGCGTATCTATATAAAATTAAACTAAAATATCCACAAAAGAATACAATCAATCGGGAAAGTCTCAAAATGCCAGATGTGACATTCGAGGAATTCAACTGCAATAGATTCTACTTTTTCGAAAAGAAAGTACATCCAAATTCATTCATGATTCACTTTCCTCCGCTTGTTGACATTGGTTATGCCGTGCTTCTTATCAAAGAAGGTTATTCAGATTATTCGATCAAATTTAAAATGCTTGCTGAAAGGATTGAGTGGTCTGACGTTGTAGATAAAGATAACTACATAAAGGAGACAATCCGTGAGGCAAAGGAAGTTCTCAATAACCCAAATTCAAGATTTAGTCCTGGTGACCAGCGAGTAGATAATGCAAAAATTATCAATTTGTATGAGTCAGAATGCGGTTCAAATCTTATAGATCAATATTTTCCGAAAAGAACGCCGGTATTATCAATGTATATAATCCATGGATTTGATGAAAAGGATCTCCTAATAAATGGAGAAATAGTTGAATAAAACAAAACGCTCAAAATAACTCTCGTGAAAGCCGTGAAAACGGCTTTCACTTTTTCCTAAGAAACGCTCGAAAAGGAGCTTCGAATTTTCGAAATTGAAGTCATATAAAAATAGTTACGCAACGGAGGAAGCATTATGATAGAAGACAAAATTGATCAAATCAATGTTACTGAACTAGAATCTCTTTCTCAAATAGAAGAGGTCAAAGCAAGAATCCGTAAACAGCCATACTGTCCTGAATGCGGGTCAAAGGAAATTATCATAGCTGACAGAATACACAAATGGTCGCAAGAAACAACGGCGACAAGTGCCTGCAATTGTGGCCATAGAAATAATAGGTATGCAGCTGAATATGAGATATTAATTCACGGTTCAGATTGGGTTTTAGGGCAAATAGCCGATAGCGGAAACATCAACTGGTATGAAAAAGGTGTTCCTATCGAAGAGGACGTAGAGATTATTAAGACAACGGTGCATTGTCAGAAGTGTTTTAAAGCATATCAGGACATGGGTAGCTGGAATTGTGATGCTGGGGACTTTGAACTTTTCAATGAACCTCACAAAATCGAAGTCTTCTGCCCAGAATGTGATTATGGATCGAGCTATTACAAATCCCTTTTTGGAGAACAATATTATTCAAGCCTAAAATAGTGGTTTTGAAATAACTATGTAACCTTCGTTTCAACGCTGGGCGTGGTCTTAAAGTCGTAGTGATGAAAACATGGCTGGCTTCAGTTTTTATTTCAGGTTGTCTCTAATATTTTTCCGAAATAAATATTGTTAATCTGATTTAACAATATTCCGTTATTCCTGAATTCAGGTTTAGCGGATACTTTAAACAACTCACTATTAAACCGGTGGATTTATTATGGATATAGAAGATATCTCCAAACTAAGCCAAGAAGAACTTATGAGGCGCTACAACAATTTTTTGACGAAGCGTAAAGAATCAATGAATAGGGTAAAAAATGATGCAAGAAAGCTTTTAAAAAAACTTTCGATCGAGGACGATTGGATTGATCGTAATCCCTTCAATACAGAAGTATGTCCAGAGTGCTCCCACAAATTGCTTCGAACTTGTAATATCGACAAGCAAGATTCAACAGAAATGACAGGAGATAATTTCGATTTTAAGTATATTGCACATGTCAGGATCGAATGTAGATATTGTGATTTTCGTAAAACTGGGTATGACTTTGAAGCCACTACTTCTTTAAATGCAAGAACTATTTCTATAAATGGAAGAATT
>Ga0075122_10001600_pt1 | contig 15780 bp, 15 predicted proteins | sample AntAceMetag02UKB_FD_69790 | JGI IMG/M metagenome (GOLD analysis project Ga0075122, IMG submission 69790) | Saline lake microbial communities from Ace Lake, Antarctica - Antarctic Ace Lake Metagenome 02UKB | ecosystem: Environmental > Aquatic > Non-marine Saline and Alkaline > Saline | place... | reverse complement strand
GCTCCGGATTTATCTAAAAATACAAAATCATTCTTATATTCATCGGTAAATGAATTCTTAGTTTTTAAAATCAAAAACTCATTTTTAGAAATATTCTTTTTCTGTAAATCTCTGTCAGTTATCCTGTCATAAACATCACTCAAATCAAGCACTTTAACCTTGCGAATTAATTTGCTCACATCCATTTTTTCAATTGTTTCTCCATCGGCAAGCATATGATATGGCGCGTCAATATGTGTACCGGTATGAAGATCCATAAACATTTTGGACTCATTAATACCCGCCTCATCATGTTTAAGAATTATTTCGCGACGCGGCTTTTTCTCAGCCTTATTCTTATAAACCATCATCTCTTCATGGATTTCCATGGATATATCATAAACTGCCATGTTACTCTCCTTCACTCCACCACTTGCGACCATCTTGTTCTATCAATTCATATGCTTTTTCTGGACCTGAGCCACCAGCTTCATAATTTGGGTATTCAGTTTTTATACCAGCTCGTGCATTGTACAGACTATCAATAAATTTCCAGGAATATTCAAGTTCATCCCATCGAGTAAATAATGCTTTGTTGTTATTGATAGCCTCAAGAATTAATCTCTCATAGGCTTCCGGTGAATTACCTTCATATCCGCAATCCTGGCAATAATCCAAATCAACATTACTTATACTAAAATCATTCCCGGGATTTTTAGCATTTATTCTAAAAAACAATCCTTCATCAGGCTGAATCCTTATAACCAGAACATTTGCCTCGGTATCATTAAACCCTTCATAGAAATTAATTCCAGGTAACTTTTTAAAACGGATGATAATTTTAGTTGTCTTCTGTGCCATTCTTTTTCCTGCAAAAATGTATATTGGGACTCCTCCCCAACGAAAATTATCAATACATGTTTTTACGGCAATAAATGTGTCGGTGTCAGAAGTCTTCGGTACTCGCTCTTCTTCTTGATATGCCTTCATACCCTCTCCCGGCCCATATTGCCCTGTTGCAACTGTCTCACTAAGAGTGTCTTTTGAGAATGGCCTGAGTGCCTGAAGAACTTTTACTTTTTCATTACGAATTGACTCTGCCTCAAGATTCACCGGTGGCTCCATAGTTATAAGCGTTAGCATCTGTAGGATATGATTCTGCAACATGTCTTTTATAATACCTGTTTTATCATAATAACTGCCCCTATCTCCCACTCCAAGTGTTTCTGTTGATATTATCTGTATATGGTCAATGTAATTATGATTCCAAAGCGGTTCAAAAATTGAGTTTCCAAAACGAAGAGATAAAATATTCTGAAGCATTTCCTTACCGAGATAATGATCTATTCTAAAGATTTTATCTTCATCAAGCAGTCTTGAAATATTAGTGTTTAATTCTGTTGCTGTTTTTAAGTCGGATCCAAAAGGCTTTTCAATCATTACCCTCTGCCAAGAGTCTTTATTGTTTATCATTCCATTATGGTGAAGCTTTTTTATGATAACTTCAAAGAACTCCGGAGCTGTTGCCAAATAGTAGATTATGTTTCCTTTTGTTCCAAACTCTCTATCTATTTCTACTGATAAAGCATTTAAAAGAACATATCCGTCATCTTCTGTGAAATTCATTTTAAAATAAACAATACTGTCTTTAAATTGTGACCACAGCTTTTGGTTCACCGTACGTTTCAATGTGTCTGTCATAAAGGCTTCCATCTCACTACGGTAGCCTTCTTTTGTTTTATCTCTGCGACCAATTGCAATAATTTTGAATCCGTCAGGCAAAAGCCCCTGCTCAAACAAAGTAAAAGCTGCTGGAATAAGTTTTCGTTTCGTAAGGTCTCCAGTTGCGCCAAAAATAGTAAAAATACACGATTCTGGAATCGTATTTGAGTTTTGCATGTTATCCATCCTTATATTAGTTACTTTAATTGTATACCCATAATCTTTGATTGCAACATACTACTGATAGGATAAGTTAATGTTCAGGGGGATGGGGTATTAGTAGATATGAAAGGATTGTGATATCCATGAAACATAAAAATAATATTTTAATGATAATAATAGCACTTGTACTCGTTTTTGCACTTGCTGCCTGTGGACAGAAGACAAACGAAGCAGTAAATAATGACAACCTGGAAAAATCTGAAGAGTCTATGGAAACAACGGCACCACACGATGACGATTCTACTGATGACGAAAGCAATGAAGACTCAACAGAAGAGGGTGAAGAAGATGATTCTATCGGTCACGAAGACAATGATGACAACTCAATGACTGATGAAGATAGTGATTTTTTGGAAGAAGAAAATGACAACAACCCAATGACTGACGAAGATTCTGAAGGTACAATGGACGATGAAGAGACAAATGAATTGAAAGTTTTCACGCTTGAGGAATTAAGTGCTTATAACGGACTGGATGGAAAGCCAGCCTATGTAGCCGTCGATGGAGTTGTTTATGACTTTACTAATTTAGGTGCATGGAGAAATGGAAAACATAATGGATTTACAGCCGGAAAAGACCTCACGGATGAAATTATAAATGCTTCTCCACATGGAGTAAAAAATCTTGAAGGAGTTCCTATCGTAGGAAGTATTGCCGAATAACAAAAAACAGGCTTTATAATAATGAAGCCTGTTTTATTTAAATGGAAGTTTATCTAAGTCCAAGTTCACGACATGAGTCAAAATAACACTCTATATTGTCCAATGGGATATTATGAGGAAGATCTCCTGCTGCGCGTATAAAGTACCCGGGATACTGTTTGCCTAGATCCATGCATCGTTTTACTTCCTTGCGTACATCATCCATTGTTCCCGTGGTAAGTATTCTTGAATCAACATTTCCGCAGATAACCTTACTGCTTCCGTATTTCTTTAATACAGGCCCCATGTCCACATAATTATCTACAATCAACCCATCCGCACCTACAGCAAATATATCATCTATCAAATCTGTATAATTACCGTCAGAAACGAATATAATTTTTTTGCCGGCTTTTTTAATTGGATCAAAAATTCTCTCGTAACTGGGGAATATATTCTCAACATACCATTCCTTTGGAAAAACAAGCCCACGGGACAACGATAGATCATCATGACAAAACATAACTTCAATATCTTCTTCCAGCCATTCATTTACATTACGTATAGAGAATTCTGTAAAAAGCTCGATTGTCTTTTTAAATCGTTCCGGTTCAAGACGTGCCGTAACAAGAAATAATTCCCACCCAAACGCTAAAATGAAACTTTGGAAAAGTGTTGTATAGTAAAGACCGGTAACAAGCGTTGAATCACCGGCAAGCGGCTGCCCTTTTAGACAGTCATTTATGCGGTCACGTCGATATTTTTTGGTTACAATTCGGACCCGTCCTGTTTTATCTTCAAAAGGATTATATGAAAGAACCTCCTCTTCGTCTAAAAAGACATTCTCTTCTTCCCACTGGCTTCCTGTAAAACCCCATTCGGTATATTTTATTCCCTCTTCGGTTTTAGATGTTTCTCCATTATCAAACTTACGGGATTTTTCCGGAATACCTACATACCAGTCAATATCCAAGACTTTCAACAGTTTAACCACTGCTTCTGTCGGATATTCAAATGGGTCAATTCCAGTTATTTTTTTAATAAATTCAGGATGATCAATCCATTCCTGACATGGCACCCTGTCGGTTGCTTCAAGATTCATGGCCTTTAATGCTCTGCTTTTAGACATCTTTTATCCCCCAAACAATAATTTTACTTTTCGATTATACAGCACAATCAATCATACCCCAAGCTTTAACTTTTCTGCCTTAGGTGAAGTGTTTTAAACCCGCAGTTCTTATTCGGATTAGCCTGCTAAAATTTAGACTGGCGTTTGCAGTAATGATATTTAGCTATAATAGAGCGAGTATTTTTCCATTGCGGCCATGACTGCTTCTGCATTTTTCAGAGGAGTGCCGGGATATAACCCATAAACTAGTGATAAGCCGCCTTTCGAACTTCCAAGCTTCATGACCTCTTCTTTAATCAAATCATCAATATCCTTATTGGAACCAAATACTGTAACGTTTTGTCTATCTACGTCAAGATTAATGGCCATTCTACCTTTAATGTGTTTTTGGATATCATCAATGCCATTAACCAAATCCTGTGGATTAATTACATCCACACCGCATTCAATTAAATCGTCAATTATATCCATAACATATCCGTCAACATGCATATGGACCAGCTTCTTGCTGTCTTTAACTGGTTTCATAAGCCGTCTGTAAACAGGTTTAATATACTGTTTAAACATTTTAGGCGACATCAGCAGGCTTTTTTGAGAACCAAGGTCCTCCGGAAAATCTACCATATCGGGATTTAAAGAAAGGAATTTTTCGACCACTTTGGAATTAAAACTCTCAAGCACATCTATTAGTTTCTCCAGCTCGGGAATTTCATCATGCATGTCAAAAAGCAAATTCTCATACCCCCTCATGTAACTTAAGGTTAAAAAGAGGTAGCCATGTCTTAGGCCAACACTGATAAACTCGTTTTTTTCTTTTTGTAAAGATATATTTTTTGCAATGTTATTCCAATCAATTTCAAACCATCCGTTCCGATGGTTCGGATCAGGCGGTATAAATGTTTTCAATTTATCCCAGTTATCTAGTGAGTGTTTTACTACCGCACCTGTTATTCCAAATTTGCCGGTCTTCCATACACATCCCCAGGAGTCTGTATATTCAACATCCTTAATATGATATGGTAAAAATGGCAAATTGTTTTTATCAATAGAGCCTTCTATATAATTAGGAAAGAGTGATTTATGTTTCAATACCAGCTTTTCTAAATCCTGTGTATCATAATTGTACCAACTTGCGATACTTATACTGTACCTGACGGGGATTCTTTCCGGTTTATTAAATGTATATGCGCGTAACTGGTTTTCTCGGTTATTCACAAGCTCTCCTCTTTAACACAGTAACCTAATCCAGATTTCCGACCTAGGTTATTTATTATTAATCGGCCTTTATTTCATCAAGCATAATCTCACGGCCGCCTTGTTCCCGGCTTTTAATTCCACCGGTAATTATTTTCATCAACTCAATGGTTTCATTGAAATCAAATGGCATAACTCCTGTTCTAAGATATTCGATATAAGCTTCAAGCTGTGCTCTAAAAGAATAGTAAGCTCCTCCTGATTCGGCAAATTCATGTCCTTTATCACCGCAAATCATAACTTTACCGAAAGAACCAAACATATCATAGATTGCAGTAACAACCACATCAAACCCTTTTGAATGTTTAATATGAACTATATTGCGTTTTTCATCACCTGTATTTCTTACAGATACAAATCCCGGTCCTACAATTGCATAGATTCCTTCGAGGGCATGGATTCCATACCTCTCCCATGTTTTAGGTGTTGTTATAGTTGCATATTTTATATTACCAAGGTGCTCTGTTGATTCACGAAGTTTAGACAGTCCTGTATTAAAACGCATAGAACTCGAAGACATAAATTTCTTTCCTTCTTTATGCCACTTCACAAATGTCTGCAAATCTTCTTCATTATCACACATGGGTTTATCGATAAAAACGGGCACACCGGCTTCAATAAAGGGGCGGCACCTTTCTACGTGCTCCCATCCTTTGTCTGTTGCTACTACAACAGCATCGACTTTTCCAATAACATCAGTAGCTTTTTCCACAGGATTTGGAATAAGTGAGGCTTTTGCAACTTTTATAGTATCCTTGGGATCATCACACCATACATGGGTAACATTAACATTAGGAATCTGCAATGTATCTTTTGGCTGTTCTCCAAGATAATCAGGGATTGTGGCAAATGGGCACTTTGCCATTTCTTCAACATTATATCCGTTGCAGATGGCACTCCATGAATATGGGTGTCCATTACCGTCTACCATGCCTAGCATTGCTAGATTAATTTGTTTTTTATTTACTATTGGTGTTGCCATTTCATTACTCCTCTATTTAGCTGTAAGTCCACCGTCAACCGGGATGTTAGTTCCTGTAATGTAAGATGATGCATCAGATGCCAGAAAAACAAGAATTCCCTTCATGTCATCATCATTTGCAAGCCGTTTTAAAAATGTTTTATCAGAATAATTTTTCTTAAATCCTGCAGGCTGTGAATCCGTTTCGTATCCTCCCGGATGAATGCAGTTATACCGCACTCCTGAAGGACCGTAAAAACCCGCAAAAAATCTTGTTAGGTTTACCATCCCTCCTTTATTGTAGTAATAGGCAGCGCCTCCTGTTTTTAAAAGCCCTGTACCCTCATAAAGCCAGTCATCATATCCAACCAGTCCATAGATTGAACCAATGTTTATAACAGACCCGCTTCCTGCTTTTGCCATGTGTTTTCCAAACTCCCGGCACATCATAATGATACCGGTTGCATTGACACTAAAGTCCCAGTTTGCTTTTTCTTCAGTCAGTTCTTCAACAGGTCCTGAACGAGCAACAGAATTATTAATCAGTATATCTATTCTACCGCTGCGTTTTATTATTTCATCACGTAAAGTAATGATTGATTCTACACTGCTTTGATCATATGTCAGGGCCGTCGCATCAAGCCCTTCAGCTTTTAGTAAATCAGTGAATTCAGTAAGTTTTTTCATATTACGGGAAGCCGTGTATGTTATTGCACCGGCTTCTGCCATGGCCCGTACCATTTGTCTACCATATAACCCAGATCCACCTGTTACAAGCGCGACCTTTCCCTTAAGGTTGAAACTATCCAGAACTTTCATATTAACCTTCCTTCTTATCCCAGAGCATTGGGTAAAACAACCAGTCCGGTGCGCCCTTTAGCTCTGTTCTTATTTTATGAATCATATCCCCTGCAAACTTAGGCTGACTTAATAGTTTTGCATTATCGCTGACATGACCCGGATTATCAGCTCCGACAACCAAAGAATCTACATAACTAAGACTATTCACATATCCCATTGCAAGGTGTGCAACTGAATAGTTAAACTCATCTGCAATTTTTCTGATTTTTTTTACAAAGGGAGCAATCTCTTTTAAGTTACCGTAGAGCTGCTGTGTATTCATGAAAACTAATCCCTGAAGATATACACTTCTGGCAAATATTGTTTTTGATTTTAAGTTTTCTATTTCTTTCTCCGTTAATCTCTGGTCAAGCATATTTACCGGAATCTGAAATGCAGTGTACATGTCATTATTAATTATATTTTCAATTCCATCATAATCATATCCAGATGCACCGGCCGATTTTATACAGCCCTGTTTCATCAGTTTGCCTATTGCTATATCAATCTGCGACCCATATTTTGCGTATTCTGAGGCATCATGCATTAGAAGATAATCTACATAATCAGTACCTAAATTAACTAATGAACGTTCAACTGAACCTATTAAATCATATTCAACATCGTCTGAGTCAATCTCTCCAAGCTTAAATTTTGTAACAATTGATACAGAATCTCTGTTAAACCCTCTGTTTTTCATCCAACTGCCAATCACTTTTTCGGAATCGCCATACCCTGATGCAGTATCGAGGCAATTAACTCCTGTATCTATTGCTTTATCTAAAATAGCATATGCTTTTTCCGTGTCGGGTTTACCTTCACTGTTTGCAATACCATAATTAAGTCCCAGCTGAACGGTGCCAAGGGTCATACGGGATAACTCTTTCATTACAGCTCTCCTATTTCTTCCATGCAGTTTTTTATACCTTCCATAGCATCGCCTTCAACCCGTCCGTGATAATCAGGCTGATATAATCCGGGCATTCCAAGTAAATTCATGGCATATGAATACGCTGTAAAAACAGAACTTTTAACAAATTCATTTCTGAGCTTCACGATTTTAGTCAGATACTCAGAAACCCCTTTATAATCCTTATTAGCTGCACAATCATACATAAACTTTGAATTTGCCGGTGTTGCGGTAAACATACCATCTAGATTCTTAGTTATACCTTCCTGCTGTGCCTTGTCAAAAATATCAAGGCCACTGAAAAGTATTTCGAATCCTTTTGGAACATTTCCATCTGAAATAACTTTTTGCAACATATCGTAGTTAGCCGTTTTTATACCGGCAATATTTTCATCTCCCATTAAAGTTAATAGTACGTTTTCAGTTATTGGTGATTGAGTCACCACAGAAAGATCATATATATATACAGGGTAGTATGATTCAGCCGCCAGCATTGTAAAGAAATTTACTATCTGTTGTTCGGTAGATTTATAGTAAAACGGTGTTGTTGCAACAATGCCATCAATTACAAGGTCACCTAATGAATATATTCTATCCATGACCCGGGCTACTGAATTATCCATAACACCAACCATTAGAGGTAATCGTCCTGCATTCGCCTCAACACATACTTCAGCAACATTGGGGTATATATCATCTTTTATTGAAGACATATTCCCCATTGAACCCATGCATAATAAACCTGATGCCCCGGAATCAATCATTGCATTAATCTGTTTTATATAACTTTCGTTATTAATATTCCCCTCAGTGTCTAGAGGTGTCCCCAAAGCCGGGTAAAATCCATTTTTCATCATTAAAACCTTTCATACATTTCTGTTTCGTTTGTGCGATATGCAGACTGTATTACTTTCTGAACCTGTACGGCATCTTCAGCAGGAACTTCTACATCTGTTCCATTCAATATCGAAGCAGAAAAAGACTCAATTTCTTTTGCATACATATTTCCAAACTCAACGTCTACTTTAATTGGTTCTACGTCATTTCTATCCTGCTTGGCATCATACGTAAGGCTGTCATCAGATATCATAACTTCCAGTTTACCGCCTTCTATCTGAGATATTGTGCCCTCAGCCAACATGCTTCCTTTGGTTCCGTAAATTTCAAATCGACCTCTGGCTGCTGCATCCGGAATATTAAAATGGGATTCAATATTACACAAAGCTCCGTTTTCAAGTTCCACCATCAATGCACCTGAGTCTTCTACTTCATAATCAAAAGTTAGAGTAGATGCCATACCGGCTGCGCGTTTTGCTTTAAACCCCGTGATGTATTGTATCAAGTCCAGACAATGAACTCCCATATCCATTAAAGCACCTCCGCCGGAGGTTGCCTTTACCTGTCTCCAGTTACCGGGAATGTCCGGATACCAGCATGTCAACTGAGCTCTGCAAGATACAATCTGTCCCATTTTACCCTCATCAACAATTTTTTTCATTGCCTGATGATATGCATGGAAACGCATCATAAAACCGGTTGCAAGCAAAACACCTTTTTCTTTACAATAATCTATAACTTCCTGACCTTCTTCAACTGTTAATGCTATAGGTTTTTCAAGTAAAATATGTTTTCCTGCATCGGCGGCCATCATGGCTTGTTTTTTATGATAAACAACCGGTGATGCAATATAAACGGCTTCAACTTCCGGATCACCAATAAGATCAAATTCATTGTCATAAGCTTTAGCAGCACTATATTTATCTTTTAAGGACTCGGCCACAGTCATATCAACTTCCATAACAGCATAAATTTCTGCATTTTCAGCTAGGTCAATACCAGGCATGGTTCGACGGTCAGCTATTCCCCCCGCACCAATAATTCCCCATTTTACTTTTTTCATTTATACTCTCCTTCCTTCCGTATAGACGGAGTGGATATTTGCTTTTTCATCCATTATTACTATATTTGCTTTTTTACCGGGCTGTATACTGCCCGTTGATTTGTCAATTTTAAGCAGTCTCGCCGGGTTCAATGACCCCAGCCTCACCGCTTCCGGCCAACTTATCCCAGTATGTTTTTTCATGTTACAAACAGCTTTACTGACACTGAGTAATGAACCGGAGATTTCACCCATATCATTGTAATTCACATCGGAACCATCTGTTGATGTGGAAACTGCATCCGATATCAAAATACATCTGTCACCCAGACATCTGTGTGCAATTTTCAACAATTCCGGGGAAACGTGTATTCCTTTGGAATCTGCTATAAGTTCTGCATATAAATTATCGCTTGCAAGAACTGCATCTGCTGTTCCGTTTTCATGAATTGCTTTTATTTTTCTCTCTTTGGGTCCCATGGCATCATAAAGATGGCATATCAGTTCTATATCTTTTAGTTGCTCTTTTGAACATTCAGTGTGACCTGCACATGGTATTATTTCATCTTTTGACAGTAAGAATTTCTTCATTTCTTCAGCACCATCAATCTCGGGCGAAAACATCCATATTTTAATTTGACCCTTTCCGGCATTGTATATATCTTCCATTTCTGATTTATTAAAATTATGCACTAAACGTGTGTCTGCTCCGTATTCTGGGTTTATAAAAGGACCTTCACAATTGACTCCCAGGATTCCCGGCTCTTCCATTTTGGCAAGCATCTCAACCGCTTTGGTAAACTTTTCTGCAGGCATATTATAACCTACCGTAGGTAAAACACCTGTAGTACCATTTTTTAAATGTGCCATAAAAGCAGTTTTGGGATCATCTGCGAATAGCACTCCGCCTCCGCCATGACAGTGGATATCAATAAATCCAGGTGTAACAAGGTAGCCGGAAGCATCAACATCTTCCGACGTCGCTTCCGGTGGGTCACCGACACCTATCATGGTAATAATATCTCTCTCAATCTCGATAAAACCATTAAATACGCTATTTTCTGTAACAATTGTTCCGTTTTTTATATACATACACATTCGTCCCTAGGGATAATTTCTGCTTTTTAGGTCATTTGTCCCTAGGGACAAATGACCTTTTTTACTAACTGATAAGTTCCTTGGCTTCGTTATCGGTAAAATACATAAGTCTGATGAGGAAAATTTTTCATCAGGCAAGGCTTGATATTGGTGTGGCAACAACCTTGGGTGCCAATTACGCTTTTGGTTGTCGGTGCGTTCCTCGGCTTTGCCTGCGGTACACACCTGGCACCAACACTCCGGCCTAAATTTGTTGTTCATGTCACAGCACCATTCCTCACTTCGTTCCGGTACGGTGCTTAGTTACATTCAGCTTCCAATGGTCCTGCTAGTTCTTTAAGGAAAAACAACTTTCCTGGCAAGGTTGGCATAAAGGTAGATGGTATCCACATGTCCGGCCCATATCTAAGTGTCATCCATAGAGACATGCCCTGCCACTGCATCCCTCTGTTTAACGAACCGTCACATCCGCCTATAATTTTATCTGACTGAAGAAACAAGCCCGGTCCTACTGTGTTTGCACGACATGGTACCAGTGTTGTTCTGCTTTTAAAGCTTGTAATTGCATTTTGCTCGATAGTTAGGGGATGCAATAAAGCGCCTATTCTGTGTGTCTGCTTTTTCCACTCCTCAACGGAATCGAATTCAGCAGCAAACTGTGGTTCCCAGAATGCTATATGACACATTCGCCCAATTCCGAAAACAGTTACCAGCTTTGCTCCATTAGCTTTTAGGGCTGCAATTTCTTCTGCATATAAAGGAAGGTTGTCCTTTGTTGCAAAATGACGCTGTTTCAATGGCACTGTCAGTGAGCCGAGAGGTCCGTAAAAAGCTTCGCCCATGGCATTTTGAAATGCTGCGGGATCATGCGAATCAAGTGTGTTGCCTTCGCCATCGCTCCACTCATCCATGTTAAAGCCATGAACATGCGCAGCACTTACTCCCCATTCATTCAAAAAATAAACCGCCCATCGATACATTCCCATTGGGCCTACCGGCAGTATCATAGCAAGCTGTCTGCCTTCCTCACCAGTTGTTTTGATTTCCATAGCAATCTCATGACCCATCATCATGTCAAAGTCATGAATATTGTCACATTCTACCGGTTTAAAATCATCATTCCAGAATGATTGTTTTTCTAAAATCGACTCTGAAGGATTTGAGCAGCACTCGTCTATCTTCTCAAAATCCCATCCTTTAGGATAAAATCCCTCCAAAAGGGATCCCTTTACTGTATCTATAAAATTCATGATGCCCTCCTATGGCAATAATCTTTTAGTTGTCTGCCTCGGCCATGTCCTACATGCCCTAAAGCCCTCTGCATATTTAACACCACATTGAAGCCCCCTAAATTTTGAAACCGTCCTTACAAAATCAAGGAAATCAATACCATCGTGATCCTTCATCCACTTAACCTGGCTTTCATGTTTATCTACCGCACTAAGTTTTCTTTCAAGGGTATCAGTAATATCTACATACTCTTCCGGTAGAAAATTAACTCCTGCGATAGTGTCCATGTAATATAGCGGCGCAATCAATCCATGCACTTCTCCTAGCCCATAATGAGGGACACTGGAGGAGAAACTGGCATTAAAAACAATTTTTCCCGTTTCTAAATGGTCTGTCATATAATCTTCCGGTGAATGGGTTATCATAACATCCGGTTTGACCTCACGTATGACTTCGATAACCTTTTTTACAGTCTGTTCATTGGTAGAATCTACAACTAAATCAGGTATATCGATGTTGAAAACCCGCTTTGCTCCAAGTAGCTCTCCTGCGTGCTCTGCTTCCGCGGTTCTAATTTTTCTCAGTTCATCAGGCATAATAACTGCATGCCCCATGTTACCATTTGCAATATGGCACATAAATACATCATTTCCTAAATCAGCATATTTTGCCAATGTCCCTCCGCATCCTATTTCAAGATCATCGGGATGACATCCTATGGCAAGAACTCTCATAAAATCACCCTACTTTATATGATTTCTGCAAACTTCGAGGAAAGCTTCAATACATCTCTTTATATGCACTTCTTCCCAGCTTGGATGCAGGAATAAACTAAGCGTTCTGCTACGAAGGGAATTTGCCATGGCACAGAATGTCTCATCATATTTAACGCTCTTTTTATCTGTATATTCTTTAGATTTAAATGGGAATTTATGTTCTCCGAATCCGTTTAACTCAGTATATGCTTTTTCTTCATAAGCTTCAGGCCACTGTATTCCATAGCATGGAACACTCATTCCCTGTAACTCTGTAACAAACTCTGTAGCATCAATATCAAGGACATCTGTATTAAGAACTATAGGGTACCACCAGTAGGAGTTTTTCCGCTCTTCTGTATTAACCGGCAATTTACTAACTCCGCGTTGATTTTTAAAAGCTTCATCATACATGGCTGCGAACTTATACCTGCGAGCCAAATTCCAGTCATCCAACCGTTTCAATTCGTTGATACCAATTATTGATTGAATTTCTGTCATTCTGTAATTAAACCCAACCCTGTTGTGAATATATGGAAGTTTTTCTTCAAGCGCAAGCATATTCAGACGTTCTTTTACATCATAACCATGATCCCTGAATGAACGACATTCCCATGCCAAATCTTCATCATTGGTTACTACCATTCCGCCTTCTCCACCTGTGGTAAAATGTTTGCTCTGACAGAAACTAAAGCAGCCTACATCCCCGATAACACCAGATTTAATTCCCTTGAATTCCCCACCGAAACATTGAGCACAGTCTTCAATTACTTTTAGTTTATGTTTCTTTGCAATATAAAGAATTGGCGCCATATCTGCAATTACACCATATAGATGAACTACTATAATTGCTTTTGTTCGTCTGGTAATAAGATCTTCAAGACAGTCCGGATCAATTGTGTGATCTTCTGTAACATCACAAAAAACTGGTACAGCTCCTGCCTGAACAACAGCAAATGATGATGCTATAAATGAATATGAAGGCACAATAATTTCATCACCAGGACCTATTCCGAGGCTGGAAATTGCTATATGAAGTGCAGCAGTTCCATTAGTGCATGAAATTGCGAATTTGCTTTCATTCCACTTTGCCCATTTTTCTTCAAACTCCATGCCTTTTTTACCGGTCCAATAGTTTACTTTTCCTGTTCTTATTGGTTCCTGGATATCCTCTAGTGTTTCCGATGCAAACGAAGGCCACATAGGAAATCCTAATTCTTTAATTCCGGCTCCGTTCATTACTTTTTTCTCTTCAGCCATTTGACTCATCCTCCCTTATCTTTCTTACTGTTAAGTTACATTTTGCTTTATCTGTCTGCGACAGGTCCATATTAAATTCATAGCCCATTGGTTCAAGTACCCTACTGTATAGAGCAGGACAGTGTTCACAATAGTCTTTATATGGTTTCATATGCTTCATCTCAAGAAGCATCCCCTTGGACGGGCATTTAAACATATCTATTCTGAATTCTTCTTTCTCTTCATCAAGGGTCATTTTAAAGTCTGCAGCTTCTTCATTTAATGCTTTTTCCCAATAAATAAAGCAGCCTTTTATTCCATTTTCTTCAACCAGCTTTTTCAAAGTATCTGATAGATAAAGATCAGACAGGTAAGCCCAGAACTCATCCACTTTTTTGCGGCCGCCTTTTTTTTCAAGATATTTAAACCCTTCACTGTAAGCAGGTATAAATTCAGTACACGAAATCATACAGACCTCCTTTGAAAGCGCTGCCTGCACTTACCAGTATCCGAATTGAAACTTTCCATCACATATTCATATGGAGTATCCTGACATAAGGTTTTATAAACGGTACTATATGTTTCTATGTACTGTTCAACAGGTTTTTGTCCGCTTTTTCGCAAATGCGAAATTCCGGGACAGGCTTCCTGTGAAATTACTAATTCATCATTTTTAAACTCAATCTGCACCGGCCACTCTTCTTTTTCATATATCTCTTTGAAATATTTTTCTAAACAGCCAAGATCGCCCTTTTGCAGACACTCTTTTCTAATAGAATGAAATTCTTGCGCAAACTGTACCAGGTAATCAGTAAGTGCCGAAGAACCATACTCTTTACAAATATATTCCATAAGCATATTCATCGAGATATGAAAATCCCTGTGCAGATACTTATTATCAGATGCCTTTCGTTCAATAACCTTCATTTTTAACCTTTCATAGGTTTAATCAGTTTATCATTTATCTTATTTACCAACTCATCACCGGCATCATACTCCAACTGACTTGACCAGGCGGTCTGTACTTCGTATCCACCTTGCGAAAACGCCTCTTTTTTAGGAATATATCCTGACTGACTGTTGGACAATCCCAAAATCATAGTGTTTTCACATGGCGAGAACTCCTTAACCGCAAGGCCAAATTCAACATAGACTTCTCCGGGAAAAGTGAAAAATGCATAATCCCCTATGGATAGCCCCTGTAATACTGTTGTGAATTCTTTATCAGGACGCACCAGCATCCCTTTGATCATTTTTGCATATGTTTTATCAGGAATGCCATCAAACATATCTTCAACCTTATCTTTATCGCGCTCTATTACCATATCGGCCCAGGTTTTCTCTTCTTCAGTTATGGCTCTGTAGGGAAAAGTGACAGTCTCACTTATATAGTTGAGATTACCCTCAACAGGTATTGAATCCTCAATGCTCTGTTTTGAGTATTCACCCAATTTTGTTCCTATCCTGTCTGTTTCTCTAAAATCCCTCCATTGAGCCGGGTCTTCATAGTTTAAATGATTTATATTTCCTTCAGCACCATTTGCAAATAAAACAACCGTATCTTCTCCATATTCTTCAAGCAGATGCTTATCCAAATAATGTATAAAATCTCTGGATATCAGCCATTCAAGACCAACAAGAATCGCGGGATGCAACGTGAAATTAACTAAAACCGCTTTCATTTTACCCTTTGTGTCCCAAATTGAAAGAGTGAGTAGTTCCGGGTCAATTGGTCCTGTTGTACCGACTATATCGTCAATCTCAAATTGCTCAAAATTCATGACTACTTCGCCATTTTTTCGAACAAGTCGTCGGTTAAAACTTAAATCATAAACTTCTTTTTTCCCGGTTTTTAAAACTACATCTTTATAATTTTTGTGAATATTTGCACAGCCTTTTGCAACCGCTTCTGCCACCCCAT
>Ga0075122_10001598_pt1 | contig 15804 bp, 14 predicted proteins | sample AntAceMetag02UKB_FD_69790 | JGI IMG/M metagenome (GOLD analysis project Ga0075122, IMG submission 69790) | Saline lake microbial communities from Ace Lake, Antarctica - Antarctic Ace Lake Metagenome 02UKB | ecosystem: Environmental > Aquatic > Non-marine Saline and Alkaline > Saline | place... | reverse complement strand
ACACCTGTTCCCATATCGAACACAGCAGTAAAGTCCTTCAGCGCCGATGGTACTGCATGGGAAACCGTGTGGGAGAGTAGGACACTGCCGGATACCCAATTGTTTCGCGAGAAACATAGTGGTAAAAAAGCCCAGTCGGCGAGAGCCTCCTGGGCTTTTTGCGTTTTTTGAAGTTAACCTAAGTTAAATAAAACAGTGGCGGTTACAAGTAGATAGGAATACGGGAAGTAATCTATAACATTAGGATTCTAGCGTAGAATTAGTTGAAGATGGGTGCTCAAGTGGCACTTTTCCTGAAAAGAGTTTCATGCAAATACGCGCTTGTCAGATTTTAAACTATTGTTTAAAATAAAAGATTCACATGAGATTTTTCTATCAGTATCTATAAATACTTATCCGCGACATCTTTTGGAGATTTTAAGATATGGCAGTGGTTTCTGTTAAGCATCTATTCGAAGCTGGGGCGCATTTAGGGCACAAAACCCAAAAGTGGCATCCCAAGATGAAAGAGTATATTTACGGTTCAAAGTCTGGAATTTATATCATAGATCTGAAACAAACTTTAGAAAAATTGAAAACGGCTTATGAGTATGTTCTCAATATTTCAGCCAACGGTGGGAAAGTATTGTTTGTCGGGACTAAATACCAGGCACGAGACATTATTAAAGAAGAAGCGATTCGGAGTAACAACTTCTTTGTTAATTTGCGGTGGCTGGGTGGTATGCTGACCAATTTTAATACGATCAAACAGTCCATTGTAAAATTGAAGAAAGTTGAGGATATCGCAGGACCAGAACTGGACTATGTGGGTGTTTTAAAGAAAGAAGCGGTACGGATGGAGAAGGAACGCCGAAAGTTACAAAATATTCTTGGTGGTATTACTGAATTACGAAAGAAGCCCGCTGCTGTTTTCATTATCGATATAAAACGAGAGTTTATCGCCCTGAACGAAGCTAAAAAGCTGGGTATTCCAATCATCGCCATCACTGATACCAATTGCGATCCTAGAGGGATTGACTATGTAATCCCCGGCAATGACGACTCTGCTCATTGTATCACGCTTTTTACCAGCATTATTGCCTCTGCGGCTATTGAGGGTCGAAAAATCTATGAGACAAAAGTTAATGAAGTTAAGCTGCAAAAAGATAAAGAAAGAGCAGAAGAGAAGAAAAAGGCTGCCGCTGCTGCAAAGAAAAAAGCAGTAAAGGCAAAGCCGGCTGCTAAAGCCCCAGCGAAGGATGCTGTTGCGAAAGAGGAAGATAAAGCCCCAGCCAACAGCGAAGTAAATGCTGAAACCCCTCCGGTAGCAAAAAGTACTGAAGTCGTGGAAGAGCCCGCTGCCAAAGAAAAAGATGCGAAAGTAGAAGTAGCAGAAATCGAAGCCGAAGTGACAGAACCACAGGTGGAAGCGCCTGCTGTTGCAGAAGCGGGGAAAGACGAAGAGAAAACAGAAGTGTAGAAAGAGTGGACTGAGTAGGAAAATAATAGCGAATGTGAAACAGAGCAAAATGGTCTGACGACATCAATGGAAGCAGATCAAAATGCACAGAGAAAAATCAATATTTTAAATAGCTTTAGTTTGGAGGAACGCTGTGAAGATTACCGCATCCATGGTTAAGGAGCTTCGAGAAATTACTGGCGCAGGTATGATGGACTGCAAAAAAGCGCTTAACGAGAGTGATGGCGATATGGAAGCTGCCAAAGAATTTTTGAGAAAAAAGGGACAGGCCATTGCCAATAAAAAATCCAGTCGGGAAACAAGGGAAGGTGCTGTAGCCATCTGTATTAAGGACGATAAAGCATCATTAGTAAAAATTGCCTGTGAAACAGACTTTGTAGCCATTAACGACAATTTCAAACAGTTTATCGCAAAAATCGCTGAACAGGCGATCGAGGTCGGGGTTGATGACTTAATGGAGAAAAGTACGAGTAGCGGATCGATTAAGGAACAATTTATCGAGATTATTGGGAAACTGGGTGAGAATATTGTCTATATGGATGGACAGTATTGGCAAGCTTCTGAAAATGGTGTGATTAATTTCTATACACATACTAATAACAAGATTGCCGTTTTGATAGAGCTTGAAACAGAACCGGGAACCGACGCAAACGCAGCAAAGGATGTGGCGAAAAACATTGCCATGCACGTTGCAGCTTCTCAGGTTGAAGCCATTTCTGAAAACGATCTAGATCCTGCAGTCGTCGAAAAAGAGAAAAACTTTTTAATGGATCAGGCACGAGAGTCAGGCAAGCCTGAGAACATTATCGAGAAAATGGTTGTCGGCCGCTTAAACAAATTCAAGAAAGAGGTCTGTTTATTAGACCAAAATTACGTTAAAGAGCCGGATAAGACAGTTAACGATTATCTAACCGAATCTGGCAAGGCGGCAGGAGGGGGTTTTTTAGTTAAGCGCTTTTTTAAGGAAACATTTTAGAACACCGAAAGGGGACATTAAGTCCCCTTTTTTTTTGCCAAAAATTTTATGAAAACAAAATACCAAAGGGTGTTACTAAAGCTCAGTGGGGAGTATCTGGGTGGTTCAGCAGGGCACGGGTTTGATTTTTCAGTCATCGATACATTGTCTAATCAGATTATTAAAATTCAGGATCTGGGTGTTGAGGTGGCGATCGTTCTGGGAGGAGGCAATTTTTTCAGAGGAACAAAAAATATTCCTTTGAAGATGGACCGCGTTGAAGCAGATCATATTGGGATGATGGCTACTGTGATGAATGCCGTTTGTCTGAAAGAAGCCTTGATCGCAAAAAATAGGAAAGCGCAAGTGATGACAGGTCTTGAGGCTCCAGGGGTTGCTGAGAAGTTTGAAAAACAGAAGGCGGTGTCATTGATAAAGGCAGGTAATATCTTGATCTTTGGGGGTGGAACCGGAAATCCCTATTTTTCAACAGATACTGCAGCTGTCCTCAGAGGATTAGAGATCTCCGCCGATATCGTTATCAAGGGCACGAAGGTTGACGGTATCTATGACAAGGACCCTGTGGAACACCCAACAGCTCAAAGATTTGATAATCTTAGCTATGCCGAGGTCTTAAACCAGGACTTGAAAGTGATGGACGGCGCGGCCATAGCACTTTGCCGTGAAAATCGCCTACCACTATGTGTCTTAAGTATTGTCAATCAGGATGATCTTTTCAGATTTGTTCAGGGTGAAGATGTAGGGTCCATCGTTCATGAATAATCGGGCTGCCGGCGAATTCTCATCGCCGATGACCGATCATATTGTAATTTTCAGATTTATATATCGATAGGGATGTGTTAAGCTCGGGGTTTGGAACCTTTAAAACACCGTATTCAGTCACTCGGAGAATTGCTGAATTTCTGAGTTTAGATTCTAAGTATGATATACTAGTGGAGGTACTATGAAGCAAGGACTACGTTTATCTATCTTGATGTTTGGTCTGTCTCTTCTTCTGTTTCCAATAATATCTCAAGCTGAAAATCTTGTATACAAGCTCGATTTCTCAGGTCGAAAAAACGGTAGTGCGACAGATTGGTTTTCCGAAAACGGGTTCAAATTGCAAAACGATGGGGATGAGATCAAGGCCCGTTTTGAAGAGGGGATGTTGGTATTGGAGGTTGATGATGATATCAACGGATTGATCACTAAAGAGGCTCGTATTGAAGGTGCTACCAAGGTAAGAGTTGAATGGGGTGTTAATAGATATTTGAAAGAGGCTAATTGGGAGAAAGGAGTACTCAGAGAGGCAATTGGCTTTATTGTCTCATTTGGAGATGAAAAAATATCCAGTGGCAGCTTTGTAGTCCCGAATGTACCTTATTTCATTGTCATATTTCTGGGACAACATGAAATAGAGGGCAAAGCTTATCTGGGGAAGTATTATAAAAAAGGGGGTCGCTACTTCTGCAGCCCTTGTGGGTCTGAGATCGGAAAAACAGTTGTGACCGAATTCGATTTGGCAGAAACGTTCAAAAGTCAATTTGGAAAATCAACCGTTCCTTTCATATCCGGTTTCTCATTTGAAGTTGATGCCCGGGACACTGACGGCAATTCGCAAGTGTTTATCAAATCTATCTCTTTTATCTCCCCTTAATTGTGTCAATCGCTTATTGAAAATTTAATCCTATCGGTGGTTTCAGAATCAGGGCTAGGCTACAAAGCCGGGTGAACCTGTTTCTACCGAACCTTGATCTTCTGGCGACTCATGAGACTGGAAGCCCGCTGAAGGGGCATGGAAGTCAGCGAATTAATATGGTGAGGTGCAATAGAGTATAAGGATTTATTTAGGGGAAAATTACAATATGTTGTAGAATAAGCATGAAAGTCAAAGGCAACCGGGGGCAGGCAATATTTTTGATTTTATTTATTATGATTGAAAATTCGGGCAAAAGTTTGTACAATCACAGGTAGATTAATTGGCACAATATGGCAAAGTCTTTAACCATCTAAAAAGAGAAGATAACATGGCGGATAAACCAATTATAAAATTTGGACACCTAAAGATAACAGATCATTTGATACTGGGCGTAACTCAGAGCCAAGTGGATACCGGCGCAACTACATTTGATTCCTTTCAGTTACAAACCGTACCCTATATTGGTTGGAATCAAATTTCCGATGCCATGAAAACCGGTGAAATTGACGCATGTTGTATTTTAGCGCCGACAGCGATGGATCTTTTCAAATCAGGGGTCAATATGAAATTGATCCTCTTTGCCCATAAAACAGGAAGTGTATTGGTCAAGAATAAGGCTGCGGGGATTGAAACAGCAGCGGATTTCAAGGGAAAGATGATCATTATACCGTATCAGTTGTCAGTGCATCATATGCTGCTACACCAACTGCTGACAGAGCACGGACTGACTCCCGGTGCCGGTAAAGATGTCGGGTTGGAAGTTATGGCACCATCTCAGATGCCTCAGGCGTTACAATATGATGATGAAGGTGAGATTGGTGGATACATCGTTGCTGAACCCTTTGGTTCACAAGCGATAGCTGAAGGATACGGACAAGAGTTCTGCCTCTCCAAAGACCTGTGGCCAAAACATCCATGTTGTGTTGTTGTTGTTAAAGATGAGTTGGTGAATCAGCATCCTGACGCAGTCCAGGAGTTGACCAATAGCTTGGTAGCTTCCGGAAAATTTATCCAGGATCATAAGTCGGAAACGGCTAAGATTGGAGCCGCCTTTCTGGGACAAACAGAGGGCGTCATTTCAAGAGTTTTGACGGAGCCGACGGATCGGGTAATTACTAATGAACTGATGCCAGTTGTCGATGATCTGTCGAAAATTCAGGACTATATGTGTGATACGATGAATGTTCTGAAGAGTAAAATTGATTTGGACATATTTGTAGATAATCGATTTGCCAAGGAAGCGGGTGCAATTTAGCGTTTTACACTAGCGTTTGAAATTGGGATATCTTGACGAACCCATAAATTTAATTTACCTTCTTTAAGAACATCTGAATAATCAATAGAGTTGGTTTATTGTTAGATAATTACATCGGAGTAGACATGGCGGCAAATAAAGACATGAGAATCCTGGTAGTAGATGATTTTTCTACCATGAGGCGTATTGTAAAAAATATTCTGAGACAGTTAGGGTATAACAATGTTGTCGAGGCGGATGATGGAACAACGGCCTTGACTAAGTTAAAAGCTGAAAAAATTGATTTCTGCGTCACCGACTGGAATATGCCTAAAATGTCAGGACTAGAGTTGTTGAAGGAGATAAGGGCTGATGAGGCTTTGAAAGATACGCCTGTGCTAATGGTCACTGCAGAAGCGTTACAGGAAAATATTATTGCCGCAATTAAAGCTGGTGTCAGTAACTATGTTGTTAAGCCGTTTGATGCGGCAACAATGGCAGAAAAAATAGATAAGATTTTTGGCTAACTTACCACTGAGAGGCACTTCCCGAGTTCATTTCTCTGTGAACCCATCCGATAGATGCGGAAAGATCGGATGGATTTCCTCGATTGCTGATCCCATGAAAAGAGTCAATTCCACCCCTCTGCGATATATCTGCTAAAAACAAGTCTGTTAAATTCAAAATCAGCGATCGCAAATCTCTTTAAATCGATGGGCGAATCCATCTTTTTTCCATAGATGGCGGATGGCGGGTTCCAGGTGGAGTTTTTGACAAACTGCAAAACGATCAGACTTAGAAAAATCAAATTTTAGACTCTCGTAAAATCGGTTCATCAGTGAAAGTGATACAAATGCTTTCAGTCGTTCAATCTTTAACTTCTGGTTATGGGGATCCAGCCAGAGTGAGAATTCAGCAGTTTGCAGTGCCTGATGCACTTGTTTGTTCTTTATCTGCATTGCGAATTCGTTCTGTACCCTCTGGGCTGCTTTGCGATCGTCGCCCTCCCGGGTCAGTATCACATTAATACGACCTGTTTTTCCTTTCCGCCAAACCAACGTAACTCTGTTATTTTTACGCTTCTTAAGTACAAGGGTTTTTCCGGTGATGGATTCGCTGTTAATGAGATTCTCTCTCGGTGCGTTCAGCTGTGGTATATGAGTGCGGATAAATTTCTTGGAATGTGTTTTTACAGTGGTGATTCCCTCTTCGATGTTGAGATTCACTAACTGGTACGTTTTGGGCGTTTCATGAACCCAAAACTGGATGTTCTTGGGGCCTGTCCAGTATAATTCGCTACACCACTCATTTTCACAAAGGTTTGCTGCAAGATAAGGATATGAACGCAGCAGGCGATTTTGAACAGTGATGAGTTCGGGTTGTTGCCAACAGATACGGTTGAATTTCTGGCTTTTTTGGTGGGCAACGGAAACGAGTGCGACAGGTACTTTAAGTGCTTTTGAGAGCATTGTCAGAGCCTTGTCCCATTCCAATTTGTTTTTCGGATGGATGTCTGACAGGGAGTGGATACGGGTCAGAAAAATACGGGTGAAATCACTGCTGATCTTGAGATTCCCGGCATGTATTTCAAAGAAGCTTTCGGTGCCGTAATTATAAAGAAAATACTGATTAGGGAGGCAGGTGAAGGATGGTTTATGAATCTGGACCAGAGAAATCAGGATGATTTTGTGCTTGTAGGAGTTGAAAACACCTAACGCAGTTTTTTCCGGACTCAGATCCGCCAGATGCATTTCCTGTTTTGCAATAACCGGAACTGCGGACAGAACTGAACCGAATAAAAGGCAGAATACCAATTTTTTGAATATTCCGAATCGAGGCATACGTTTCCTGCTCAGCTCAGCATTGAACCGCCGATACCGCTGTGCAAGGAGATGTATCCTTCCCAGTGAATTTTCCGTTTGACCATTTCTTCTGCAATCGTTTTTGCAAGCTCTTGATCTTTTTCGCTCAACTTACCTTGGTAGGTTTCTATATTTTTGAAAATACGGTGACTTTCCTGCTCTTGAAATACTCTCTCTTCTTCCAGTCGTATCGCTTCAGCTTCTCTTTCCTTGACCCGTCTTTCCTCTTCCAGCCGTTTGACTTCTGCTTCTTTTTCAAGTTTGATACGCGCTGCTTCGGCTTTTCTGAGTTGAAGCTCCTTCTGCTGTTGAATGCGTACCTCTTCAGCCTTTTTCTGAGCCTGGGCACGCAATTCCGCTTTTCGATCTCTCTCTGCCTGTCTTGCAGCTTTCAGTTCCGTTTGCTGTTTTGTTTTCTCAGCTTGGGCCTTCTTCCTATCTTCGGCTTCGACTAACCGCTTTTCAAGACGATCGGCTGATACCTCGGTTTTTTCCGCAATGTTTGGGTTGACCGGGGGTCTTGCGGATGTTGGCCGACCAGATTTTGCCTGGGTTGGTCTAGGTGGAGTTGGAGCAGCCGGAGCACTTTGCAGGGACGGGGGCGTCGGTGGAGACAAATGAGAAGTGTCGGCAACCGGGACTGGAGGACGTGGACCGGTTTGTTCATTGGAAATAGGTGTCCGCATCACGCGGCGGCTTGCATCTGCCCTGCCTGGTGCAGCATTGTCCTTGGAACGCTTCAGTAATCCGCGTTTTGGTGGAAGAGCGCGTGAACCGCCGGCTTGTTTTTCCTGATGGGTTCTCTTTCTCAAAAATTCCGATGAATCACCGTTTGATGATGGTGTTTGTTCAGCCATAGCTCTCATCCTCCAGAACGTGAATAATAGGTTATCACAAATCGCTTATCTTTGATTATTCTCTTATGAGCTATTTGACCAGATATTTACAAAATATTAAAGTGAAAAGTGAGATGATGTTAAAAATCAGCCGATTTTACGGTATAGTGTAACCGATTTGGTATCGGCCAGAATTTCAAAAGAGATATGTAGCGCATCAAGGTAGTCACTTTGAACCGCTTGTTCGCCGTTGATCATTTCGATGATAACTTTTCGTCTTGGTTGTATCTCCCGGTGTAATAAATGACGAAGTGAGCAGAGATATGATTGGATGTGCGGATCGCTGGCGGCCACATGAAAGTTGAGTGATCCGCCATTGCGCTCTGAGACGAGGACGAGTCGGCTCCCATGATAAACCAGATGATTCCCGGCCAGACGTTTTGGGAGGTGCGACTTAAACGCGCTCAGCTCCCGACCACAGAGTGAGGCCGGGTCTGTCGCATTTAGCCAGTATACAGTCTCCTCCGGAAGTTTTTTCTGTATGAGTCGGAAGGCTTGGTGGGAGATGAATTGAGGACCGGGAATCTGATCAAAGAAGTGGCCGGAAAGAATTTCACCTGAAAGTTCCATCAGTCTGAGCGAGCGAAAGATATCAGTCCATCTGAAAAAGGGCAGCTCTTTGATGAGCAGTTGTCGAAACAGAATTCCGTATCGATCAAATAATTGCCTCACCCGTTCTTTTTTCAACTCTTCCTCAGCTATCAAGCCTTCCTCTGCTGCAGGGACTTCTATACGAAACCAATTACCTGCAAAGGGGATAGCACTTTTCCATGAGTGAAAACGGCTACGTTTGGCCAGCTGATGAGATCGCCGTTGGTTTTTTTTGTTTGGAAGGCTTACTTCCGGAACCTTGAACCGGTTTTTGATGCCACTGCGGACGGAGGCAAATGTATCGTTGCTGATTTGGCCCTGCCAAACGTTTTCCCATATCATTTCAGACAGAAACGAAGCACTTTTTTCCGACATGATTTGAAGAGCGGAAAAACTGTAGCGTCCAACTGTGTCAGGAATAATTTGTTGAAGCAGATTAAGCGGTTGTTGATCGGCTTTGACTAAATCATTTGTTCTTGTCTCATCACTATCGTTGAGATCGTTGGGAATCGTTCCCCCTTTGAGAAGTATGAGATCTCTATCGAAGTAAAAGGCAACTCTGTTTTTTTCTGTTCCGATCCATCTAAGATTCCCTTCGCGCATAATTGTATCCAGCCAGGTTGGGTCATAGGAGTGGCATCTGGCGGGGAACAATTCAGACTCCCAGGTCTCCGCAGGAAGTGCCAGACAAAGTAGTTGTTCAATACCTTGAAACAGAGTGTCGATGTCAGAGTCCGGTTGGGTAATTCCCTGAAACAGGCTCAGAAACAGAGGGAGTTTTTCTGCAGGAAGTGGTTGAAATACAGGAATGGAGGCCTTGCGATGTAGTCTGAGTAGAAATTCAAAATTTTCCCGATCACAAATATTATAACGATTGCCTTTCAAGGCAAGCTGTCCTGAAACAAGTTGTTTAGCTTCGAGCAACTCCGTCAGATCAGGTTGCAGTGCCTTTAATGATAGGCCCAGAGTACTGCTGACAAATTCAGGGGATCTGGGGCCGTAATATTGAAGCCATTGTCCTAGCATATCACCAAGTGCTACTTCGGCTTTAACCTGAATCTCCTGATAGTTCGTATCATCACCTGTTCCCATCAACGGTGCGGACTTGCAGTCGTCAGCATTTCGGTAAAATCCCTGATGGATGAGTGGCCACATCTCGAGTGCCGCTACAAAAGGTTCAGTCTGTCCAGCGGGAGTGATTACAATCAGTTTGGTCGCAGCGGCCTCTATCAGAGCATCGCTGTCTTGTTCCAGATCTTTGTCAAGGGCTCGTTTGAGTGATTTCCATTCAGCAAGAGGGATTAATAGGCGCTCTTTGACCCAGTCTATAAGATCTCGCGGGGATTGGGGTGCATATCCCGGGTAGAGGCGTTGTCGCTTCTCTTCAAAAAGAGCGATGACTTCCTTGGGGATGGCCGGTCTGAAATCCGGAGCTTGGACGATTTCAGAAATAAGATCCTCCCGCAGTGTCGAACCTTTGCCCATCACGGGTTGATCTTCCTGATACATGTACGTGTTGATCTGGTTCCAGGACATGTTGAAAGCCAGCGGGCTGGGGCTGTTGGTTCTGACATCTGTCCACCGGATGATACCTGCATCCAGCTCGTCAAACATGGTTTGGAGAGCGGTTAAATCAAACTCATCCTGGAGACAGGAGCGCCAAGTCTCCAGTAAAATTGGAAAATCGTCATAGGGTTGAACAGCATCCAGCAGTTTTTGAGATCGTAAGCGGCTCATCCAGAGCGGCAGCCTTTCGTGAATACGATTACGGGTAATTAACAGGGCGCGACTGGCGCATTCTCGAAAACGGGCGCTGAAAAAGCCGGAACCCTCCAACCGTTTTTTGACTAAACCTTGAACGGTTGAACTGTTTACCAGCGACAGTAACTCCGAGGCTTCGATTTTCTGGGGCAACAATAAGATAACAGCATCATTGCCGGGGAAAATTTCAAGCCGTTGCTTGAAACGCTCTTCCCAGGCCGCTTCTAGGGCCATGGCCAAAGGTCGATTCAGTTTTCCACCCCAAAGCGTGTGTAGCACTACCTGATGGCCGGGAGAAGAACCTGGCCCCCGCTTGACATATTCAACAAGCAAATGATGCCGATGGGGCAGGTCGGCCCTGGTGTGTTCTTTCTGCTTCTTCAAAAAATCAACCAGGAGGGTCGTGGCCTGATCATCCATGGCATAGGACTTTTGGATCGTATCCTGGAAGCCGGATGTATGCAGTTGATCATTGGCTGTTTCCATGAATGTGGCGATCTTCTGTGATAGATGAAATCCGCGGTTGAAGTCCTCGCTTTTCCAAAACGGCATCTCTAGTAGATTTGGACGTCCCGGGGAGACAAAAACGTCATTGTGAGTGATACGCTGGACTTTCCAATTCTGGGTTCCCAGGGTGAATGTCTTTCCAATAGTTGCTTCCCAGACGAACTCTTCATCCAGGTCGCCGATCCGGATATGCGTATCGTGGTGTCTGAGATTGAAATACCCGCGGTCGGGAATGGTGCCACCTGACATATACAGGGCAAGTAGTGACCCTCTTCTGGCAGTTGTGGTGCGGTCTAACCAGTCAACGGAAATACGAGGTTTCAGTTCGCGAATTTTACTATCCGCGTAGCGCCCCGCCAGCATGTTCAATACCAGATTAAAGGTCTCTTCCCCCAGATGACGAAAGGGATAACTTGTTTTCAATTGCGCATACAACTCATCAATCTGCCAAGTCTCTGTCCCCGTCATGGAGATGATTATCTGTGCTAACACATCCAGGGGGCATTGCACCGGCTGAATCGGTTCAATATCTCTTTCCAGCACACTTGAATACAGAACAGCTGCCTGCAGAATATCGAAGGAAAACGTCGGGAAAATGGTTCCACGGCTGACTTCACCTACCTGATGACCGGCACGACCCACCTTTTGAATGGTAGATGCAATGGAAAAAGGGGATTGGATCAGGATAACCTCATCGAGATCGCCGATATCGATGCCTAATTCGAGTGAGCTAGTAGCTACAATCGCCCTCAGGGCACCGCGTTTTAACTCCTGCTCGACTTCCTGACGAATCTCTTTGGATAGTGACCCGTGATGGGCATAAGCCAGAGGTTGTTCCTCATCTCGATTCAGCAGGTAGGTAATCTTCTCACAAAGACGTCGGCTATTGGTAAACAGCAGTGTGGAACGATTTTGGTTGATAATGTTTTTCAGCCGGGGAATCAAGGCATCCCAGACCGATTCCTGCTCTCCTTTCAAGCTTGTTTTTTCGGGGAATTGAATTCTGATCCGGTACTCTTTGGTGTCATCGGCAGCAATTGTCGTTATGGGGCGGACTGGGCCAGGTATTGTTGTTCCAGTTTCTCCTGCTTGAAATCCCCCGATAAATTCAGCGACTGTTTTAAGGGGGCGAACAGTAGCGGAGAGAGCGATACGCTGAAACTCTCCTGCCAGAGGAACCAAACGATCAACAGCTGTAATTAAATGAACACCCCGTTTGGAATCCAGCACTGCATGAATTTCGTCGAGTATGACTGTTTGAAGATGGGAAAGCAGGTCTTTACCACTTTTGGAGCTAAGCAGCAGGTTCAGGCTTTCGGGAGTTGTGATAAGAATTTCCGGTGGGTGCCTCAGGATTTTCCGCCTTTGCGCCTGGCTGGTATCTCCGCTGCGGGTGGAAACGCTTATCGTGGGAAAAGACTGACGGTTCGCTTCAAAAATCTCGCAAAGCTCTGCCAATGGTGTAAGCAGGTTTCTCTGGACGTCGTTGTTCAGGGCTTTGAGTGGTGAGACATACAATACTTGCGTCCTGCCGGTTTCCCAGTTCCCTGTAATCAATTGCTGAATAGCCCATAAAAAGGCGGTCAATGTTTTGCCGCTTCCAGTCGGGGCTGTAATCAGAACGTGCTCTCCCGCCAGAATGTGAGGCCATGCCTGTTTCTGGATACCGGTGGGGTGGCCGTGGCGGTTGGTAAACCATGTCTCTATTAACGGATGAAATTGTGATAGAACCTGAAACTGGTTGCCCAAAACCGACCTCATATTTTTCTAAAGATATTGTTATTATGAACCTATTCTAAGCTCATTTTCTACAACTGGCAATGAATTCAACCCTGGCTCTAAACCGAACGTTGCTTGTCAGGTTCCGGAAGTGTATGATAAATCAGGTTCTAATGTTCTCCAAAAATGTCTTTTTTCTTTACAGGTTAGACCATAAAATCTATAGATGAGGTTGCTGATCCTTGTTCCGCTGATGAATATGCTGTAAAGCGGTTAGGAACGTTTCGATTTAATGGCCGTTTGCACCCGAAAATTTACAGGAGGGTTCATATGGAGTTCTATTTTGCGATTTTCAGACAAACGGAAGACAGGGTTTCGGTCTATTTTCCAGACCTCGGGATCCCTGAAATAAAAGGAGAACTCTGGGATGAGGCCTATGAGAATGCCGTTGCGGCGTTGGCTGAATGGCTGGTTGAACAGGAACTGGCTTATATTTCTGAACCATCGACCTATGATGAAATTAGACAGAAAAATCATAACCTGGGGGAGATCATTCCGGTTCCGATTGATAAGGAGATCGTGAAAAATCAGCAGAAAACGAAACGATTTAGTGTGGCATTCCCGGAAGCAATTCTACGTAAAGTAGATATTTACAGACTTAAAAAAGGAGTCCGCCGCTCGACGTTGCTACTTGATGCGGTTATGGACTACATGAAGCAGAAGAAATAGCCGGACGCATCAAAGATATTTTTTTGCATAGGCCTTCAGATTTTTTTGTGCAAACTGTATGATCTCCTTGCTCTTCCGAAATTCAGACATGGCCTGGAATTTCGAAAACGATCCAGTGATATTATTCCCCGGGGAACGGCTCAATATTTTGGCAATATCTTTGTATTTCAATGTTTTAGCTGTATTAACAGATACCCAGTGGCACCAACCTCGGGCTAACTCTTGAAACGGACCATTGTCCAGAAGATGCGGTAGTTTGTACGATTGACATATATCTGCGGATGCCATTTGTCCTGCTATGTAAACGATAAACCATCGCTGCGGCAGGCTGGGAATGATGTAGAAGCGCTCTTTAAGATATAAAATCGGATAGCAGTAGCGTGTCAACTCATCAAAACTGGCTATTGAATATTCTCTCCTCTCCTCGACCTGCATTCCCAAAATTACCCGCCAATCGATCCATTGCATATTTACAGGTGTGATAACTTTATGGTGATGACTTTTTAAGAATGGGATGATCGATTGGATAATCGGATTCAGGTCGGCTCTTTTGTCAATATTGTCTTTTCTGCAGAATCTGCAAATGTCCCCCAGCCCAATTACTTCTCCCTCAACAGCAGGGAAGCGACAGGAGAAACAGCGGCTTTTTGATTCTGCAAAACACTTCTGACAGACAATTTTTCCGTGTCCCGAGTAGAAAGAAGCACCTTTCCAGACCTGCTCATTGCATACATAGCAGGTCATATCATTGTCCTTTGTGAAGGAGGACTCACAAAACTCACAGACTTCGCCGAATCCGGGAATATTTTTCAAAGATCGAGAGGGAAACCTGCATCTGAGGCATCGTTTAGTCGTACGGAAGCAGCTTAGGCAGACTTTGACGCCATGGTCCTCATAATAGGATTGCCCGGGCGGAAGCGGTTTTTTGCAGGTGTAGCATAATTCTTGAGACATGGATGGTGATCTTTTATGGTTAGTGATAAATTATGTCAATATTCAGCAAGGGCCTCACCGAGTGGATTTTGATTCAAAACCCTCTCGGCTCTGGCAATTTGGTGAATAGATACTAAATTATTATTCTTTGTCGAAACCGGCAGTCATCCGAAATTGCTGAATAGTTGTCAGGAAACACCGCCCATAAATAAGTATTCTCTGGTGCTTTTTAAGACCAGAGTTTGGTGTAAAATGCGTTTATTCAGGATCATTGAAAGATGATCCGCCTCTATTCTATACCATTCTATCGGTTTTGTAACCGCTGGCAATGTTAAATTGGGTGAAGTATCATTCAATTAGATCGATAATCGGCACAGCGGGGAGTTAAAAAAATTATTGTAGGGGACTATTTGCCCAACATGATCTATATACGATAGAATACTTGAAAAGAAAAGATCACAATAGATGTGCTGATTTTGGAATATAGACAATACAACCCTGGAACATGACCGATTACAACTCCATTTTACTGATCATTAAAGCAGTTATCGGCCTGATTGTGGTTATTGGGCTGACGGTCTATGTGCTGCGACCACTGGTAAAAACCCTTTCCGGTATGGAAAGCCGGATGAAATCGACTCTTCCGACGAATCATCATCGGGTACAAGAGGAAGAGATGGAGATTCCGACATCCGGTCCAGCTGATTTATCCAAGAAGGAGATTATTAAGGTGGCGTTGGAGGATCCTCTAAAGACTACTCAACTTGTCAGAAACTGGCTACGTGAAAAAAAATAACTTACAGCTTCGCAAATAGTCCATTATATTCTGGATATTTATCAATTCGAAAAATCATTGATCAGGAAGCGCTTATGCCGAGAAATGCTGAATATCTGTTTTATGCTTACGGAATTGCTATTACTGTGATTTCTGTTTATTTCCTGCGAATGATCTTCAAACTTCGATCGGTTCGCCGAAAACTGAATGAACTCTCAAACAGGAAAAAGCATGAATAGAAAAGGGATGAAGTTTTTAATTGGTGGGATTTTGATTGTTGCCGTGATTATTGGTGTGTTTGTTTCTGTTGGTTCGGAGAACATGACGTACTATTATACACCGGCAGAGATCCTGACACATCCGGAAAAATATACCGACAAAAAAATTCGTGTGATGGGGCTGGTTGAACATGACTCTATTCAATGGTTCTCCAAGGAGACCAAACTGGTCTTTGAAATATCGGATGAAACGGATCAAATTCTGAAAGTCGAATATCATGGTGCCAAACCAGACATGTTTCGGGAAGGGCAAGGGGTGGTTGTAGAAGGCAAACTACAAGGTAATAGTCATTTGGCCGCTTCTGTTCTGCTCGTGAAACACAGTGAAGAGTATAAAGCCGTCGAGCACTCTGAAAGTAAGGACTCTTATATAAAAACAATGGATCTCTAATTACCCCCCCCCCCC
>Ga0075122_10001597_pt1 | contig 15831 bp, 12 predicted proteins | sample AntAceMetag02UKB_FD_69790 | JGI IMG/M metagenome (GOLD analysis project Ga0075122, IMG submission 69790) | Saline lake microbial communities from Ace Lake, Antarctica - Antarctic Ace Lake Metagenome 02UKB | ecosystem: Environmental > Aquatic > Non-marine Saline and Alkaline > Saline | place... | reverse complement strand
GATTACAACTTCCTTTGCCCAGTGGTCTTCCATATCTGCGAAGTGTTTTCCTGTTCCCACATAAAGGAGACAGGGATTCTCTACGGGATCTGTACCAAGTTCAATCTCTTCACCGTCATCTACACCGTCATTATCAGTGTCTTCATCATTCAAGTTTGTTCCCTGTATGAATTCTTCCAAATTACTTAAACCATCCCCATCTTCATCTTCATCTGCATCGGAACGTTGTTCGCCCGAAAGTCCTTCGGCTGCTTCGTACTCATCTGGCAAGCCGTCACTGTCGTAATCTGATCGGAAATCACTATCGAGAGGAAAGGGATCATCGCCATCATTTATGCCGTCCCCGTCAGTATCAGGATTGCTATCCGATGTACCCAGTTCCCACTCTTCACCGTTCTTCAGGCCGTCATTATCAAGGTCATAGGTGTAATCGTCACGTCGGTCGAGTGGGTCACGTTCATTGAAAACTTCTTTGCCATCAGCTTCACCTCCACCATCTGTATCTGCATTCAAAGAATCTGTTTCTCCTTCATCCACCACTCCATCAAAATTAATGTCTTCTTCGCCATCATAAAGTCCGTCTCCATCCGTATCTATTTCAGGGACTTGTGCAGTAGCAATGCCGATGCCTAGTAGTAGTGAAAGAAGTATACGCATCGGTTTCTAGTATGCACGTATGAGATCTTCCGCGCTACTTCTGGCGTCCGTGTGTCCAGGATTTACCGGACATAGGCTTTTTACCGGAGGGCTGGAGGGTTTGTACAAATAGGGTTGTTTCTTTTGCACAAGGAAGAGCCAGAGCATCTTCGATTTCCTGGAGAGATGTTTCTATGAGTTTTACTTCTGTTCCATTGATGTTGCATCGAACACCTGGCCATGGAACTAATGCTCTAACTCGAAGATCAATTTCTCCAGCTGTCATTACTTCGCTGTCCACATCCCCATCTGCACGTGTGAGCTTAGAGCATGTTGTGACCTTTTCTACGCTCTGCGGAGTTGGAGAGAGTGGTTTCTTGAGCGTATCAAGTAGTAATTCAGCTCCGAGTGCAGACAAGCGATCATGTAGTGATGCGATGGTTTCTTGTCCTTCTATTGGTGTACTGCACTGCGTGAGGATGTCACCTGTATCTAAGACCTCGGACATTTTCTGTATCGTAACACCAGTCTGTGTATCACCGGCGAGCAAGGCATGTTGTATTGGAGATGCACCACGCCAGCGTGGGAGAAGTGATGCATGAACATTAACCGGAGCAATACTGGGAATATTCAGAATTTCTTTCGAAAAGATTTGTCCGTATGCAACAACAACCAGAAAATCACACGTTAAGTCCTCTTCGATGTACTGCTTGTTCATATCTTCCGGTTGAAAAGTAGGCATTCCATGTTTCTTGGCACAATCCTTTACCGGAGGAGGAGTAAGTATCTGTTTTCTGCCCACTGGTCTATCTGGTTGTGAGATAACAAGCTTTACCTCAAATGCAGGGTCAGCAATTAGTGCTTCAAGCGAGGGGAGTGCAAATTCTGGTGTGCCGGCAAAAACGACGGAATACGCTTGAGACATCTTCTGTAAGTGTACACTGAGATCATGTCAAAGAGACCTAAAATGCTTGCTTCGGTTGTCCGTGAGGTTATTGCACCTGTCCTCAGGGAGTGCCCAACAGAGTGTGGGATGGTTTCTATAACAGAAGTGGAAGTCACAAATGATTTTTCGTACGCAACTGTATTTATAAGTTCACTAAAGGAACCGGATCTTGCCATGCAGTTTTTGAAAGGACGTCAACAACATCTTATGCGTGACCTTGGGAAGCTCTATAGGAAGCACATACCGACGTTGCGGTTTCGCATAGATCCTCGTACAGAGCGGGGAAGTCGCATAGACAAGCTCTTGGAGGAGTGACGTTATATTTTCTAGACAGAGTGATGTAAGAGGACACCTTTTTTTTCGTGCAACACTACAGAGTTGCCGTTGAAAAACTTTGCGAACTACAATTCTCTCCTTATGCCGATTTCGGTTCAGGACACCAAGAAGGCACAAACTATTTTAGAAAAAGCGCAGCGCATAATCTGTCTTTGCCATCGCAACCCCGATGGAGATGCAGTGGGTTCACTTTTGGGTATGGGTATGCTCCTAGAGAGTGTGTTTCCAGGAAAACAGGTTCTCTTCTGTTGCAAAGATCCTGCACCGGATACCTTTAGCATTCTTCCGGGTGTTCAGCGGATGCAGGAACTTCCTGAATTGTATAATGGAGATACCATTGTGTTTTTAGATTGTGCTGAGCCCAAGCTAACAGATTTCCACGAAACCCATCCACAACTTTTCGATAAGACTTATCTCACCATTAATTTCGATCATCATCCGACCAATGCAAAGTTTGCTGATCTGAATTTCATATTTCCAGATGCAGCTTCTACCTGTGAGATTGTGGTGGAATTTGCAGACGCTCTTGGTTGGGAGATGGATAGTGATATTGCAACGTGTTTGCTTACAGGTGTGTATACAGATACTGGAGGATTGCTCCATAGCAATACCACTGCCAAGGTGTACAGGACCGTAGCAAGGCTTCTGCGTGCAGGAGCACGTAAACAAGCTGTGGTAACTGCTGTATTCCGTACAGCGAAAATGAGCACGTTAAAGCTTTGGGGACGTGTACTGGAGAAGATCACTCTTACAGAAGAAGGGGGTGCCATTTCAGCGCTCACACAAGGTGATTTTCGTGCAACAGGCGCTGCCTATAGCGAGCTGACGGGTGCAATAGATTACGTGAATGCAATACCGGGCATGCGTTTCTCTCTTATCCTTTCAGAACGCGATGGAATAGTGAAAGGTTCTCTGCGCACACTTCGTGATGATGTTGATGTTGCGAAGATGGCAAGTAAATTCAGTGGTGGAGGGCATAGAAAAGCTGCAGGCTTCTCGTTGCCGGGAACACTTCAACCTGAAGTACGCTGGAAAGTTGTAGAACCTACTGCTGATTCTCCTTCTTCGTAGGATCTTCCTCTTCTGTTTTTTCCTCGGGCTCCTCTTCAGTCTTTTTTGTTGCAGTTGTTTCCTTTGCTTTTTCTGCCACAGGAGCGGATTCTTTTTCTTGGATGGCAGATGCGTACATAGAATTTATTTCAGGTGTAACTGCATCATTAACTCCATCCATTAAATTTCCAACTGGAGGCTTTTCTGAGGGGATATCTTCTGTAGGAAGAGATCCTGTTTTCTCCGTCGAAGGAGGGGGAATAGCAGTGTCTTTTTCATCTATAGGATCTATAGCATCGAATGGATCTTCTACCTTCTCTTCGGATTTTTCTACTGATGGAGTTTCTGGAGGGATATCTTTTGTAGGAAGAGATTCTGTCTTCTCTGTCGAAGGAGTAGGAATGCTAGTGGCTTCTTCGTTCATAGGATCTATAGCATCAAAAGGATCCTCAACAATATCTTTTTGTTCTTTCTGTCCAGACTCTGATTCCTCAGAGCCGAGGGCAGGAGATGTATCAGAACTTTTTTCAGATGTTTCTTTAGTTTCCAAAGCTTCATCTTCCTTCGCCGGAGTCGATTTGATGTCAGTAACTTCGGCAATTGCCTTTTGCTTTGCTTCTTGCTTGAAGTCGTCGTCTGGATTCGGATTTTCTCCCTTTTGCGTGTCTGATGCACTTTCTTTCTCACTCTTTGTTTCCTCCTGTTTTACATCTGATGTCTCTTCTGCCTTTTTTGCTTCTGCATCATCTCTATTGGAAATAACTTCATCTGGTTTTGTAGTGATTATTGCTGATTCCTCGGGGCTTGCAACTATCTGGATAGCGACGTGTTTGTTTCCAGCAAAGAACAGACCTTGTCCTACTTCTGAGTTCAGGAGCAGATATTTTTCACCGTCAGTGAGATAGAAAAGTTTCTGTAGATTATCTACTGCGGTAGGAGATTGTTTTAGAAGAACTTGCATCTGCGCATTTGAAACAATCGGTTTTCCATATGGTGAATTTACGAAGTCTTCTACGTCTTGCGTTATGGTTGTAACACCGAGGTAGTACTTTCGTGCTCTTTTTATGAGTCCGTACAAAAACTTAGCGGAGTCGTCATATTGCATTAGGTTCCATGCCTCATCTATGACAAGAAAACGCCTCTTCATATCCGCACGAATACGATTCCATAGGAAGTTGAGTACCACATACATGGCTGTGGGTCTTAATGCTTCTTCTAGATCTCGTATTTGGAATACAACAAGCTGATTATCCAGCTCCACATTTGTATGTCTGTTGAAGAGGCCTGCGTAGCTACCCTCTGTGTATTTCGTCAGAGTTTGTGCCATGTTTTCGCCACCATCTGTGGTTAGGAGAACATCAACGAGTTCGTGCATGGTAGGCAATTCCTTATCTGCGTAGTTCACTTCATCGAGTGTGATGCCCTTGAGTGCGTAAGTATCCAAAATTGCTTTATCCAATATTCCATCTTCTGCTGGCGTTAGTGTTCCAAGCATCAACTTGAAGAGGCCATGTAGCGCTATTGCAGCCGATCGCAATACCTCACCAGGCTTCGCTTCTCCTCCTCGTACCGCCTTTGGTAGATCAAATGGATTAATACAGTTGCTGCTCTGAAGAGACATTGGTATGTACGTGCCACCAACGGTTTCAGCAAGAGATACATACTCATTTTCGGGGTCTATAATGAACACTTCGGTTCCAAGCATCATCGATCGTAGAATTTCTAATTTTACTGTGAACGATTTACCAGCACCGGAGGTAGCAAAGACCGTTGCATTTGCATTAGCGAGATCAAATCGATCAAATATAACCAAGCTATCGTTGTGTCGATTTATGCCGTACATAATTCCGTGGTCATCCGTGAGGTCAGAGCTTGTAAATGGGAAGCTCGTTGCAAGTGGACCTGTGTTCATGTTTCGTGTGATCTCGAGTTCGTCTTGGCAGAAGGGGAGTGTGCTTATCCATGCATGTTCCATTTGGAATACAGCAGGCTTACTCATAACCAGTTTTCCTCCCAAGAGTGATTCAAGGTCTGCTTCCATCTTCTTTAGCTTTTCTTCTTCTTCTGCGTAGATCGTTATGTACATACCAAACTGGTACAGTTTCTCTTGGCCACGTGCGAGAAGATCGCGAAGCTCTTCTGCGTCTTGCAAAGCGGCCTCAAGTCCGGGGTCACGCACAATTCCACGCTGTTCAAGCATACGAATAGAAGACCGCATTTCTGCAACCTTCTTTCTAAGCATTTTCATAATTGCTTTGTTGCTCACAGGATAGATAAAGTGAGAAATATCCATCTCTGCATCGTAGTTGATGGTAGGGGAAAGCCAGTTTGGGAATATATAGCTTGGCCAGTTATAGACAAAAAAGGTGCGAGCGTGAAGATTATTTAAAATCACCTCATTTCGTTTCACTTCCATTCCTGCGGGAGCTATAAGGTCCAATGTCTTCTGTATTCCCTCTTCGTAGTGCTTAAGTGCAAGACGTTCCTCTGGAGAAAGGATACTTTTGCTTGTGTGAGTACGCCCTGTTACAGCTTCATTCTTTGGCACTTCTTTGAGCCCCAAGAGTTCGTCCAAAGCTGACATAAGCGAGTTTTTTCGCTTCTTTTGCTTGGATTTTTTCTCCAACTGTTTTTTTACGTTTTTGGTGTCTGGCTTTTTAGCCATGCAATGAAGGTATTAAAACATATAGAAATCTCTTTATTGTACCAGAAAAAGAGATTTAGAGCAATTTCAGCCTGTGGTTTATTTACTCGAGATGTCCTGCCCCAAATATATCGTTCCCACCATTATCTCGGTTTTTCCTACTGTTACTCCTTCTGAAGGATCTTCCCTCATCTAGAATGTCCAAATCTTCTATACCAGGCACCTCTAGAACCTTTAGACCTGCTATAAGAACTTCACGATTACTATCTATAGCTGTAAGACGCTCCTGTGCAATATCAAGCAATTCATCGAAACGATCGAGAATATCCTGTGTTTGGTCGAGTTTTGCCTCTGTTTCTGCGAGTTTCGAATTGGCCTCTGTGAGTTCTTCTTGTACTGATGCTGCACGGCCATAGTCTTCGTTTCTAAATATTTCGCGTAGTGAAGATTCTAGTTCTCTCACAGTGGCCTTCTCGTCTTTTTGCTTACTTTTCAGTGTAGTTTCCTGCTGTTCGAGTTCATTCTTTTTACGCTGAGCAACATTTCCTACCCCCTTAAGAGATGTGATGTATTCATCCAATGCTTTTCCTCTGTTATCTGCACGGTTCAATACATCAACAATATCTACCTGTAGGACAATCCCAAGTTCTTGAAGAAGGGAGAATGTTTCACTTGTTGCAGGTAAGGTTTGTCCAATAATTAATAATTGTTGGGCTTGTATGGCCTGCATAGCCCCTTTTACTACTATAAATGCTCCCTGAGCAAGGTAACTACTAGTAAAAATACCCATAGTAGGACTTGGACGAACAATTCCATGAATGTGTGAACGCATGGAGGTTACGTATGCTGATGCAACTCCAATGCGTGAACTTGCAGATACTACCGTTTTTTCAATTTCTCCAGACTTATTTCCTCCAATACAAGAGGTGAGAAGGAGGCTAAATAGAAATACTGATATGAGAGTTCGTTTCATCTATCCATTGTACCGTTTTTTGCTCTGTATAACAATAGAGTTCAAGTATTTGGGCTTTAAGAACAATTTTTGTGTCTAAAGAATAGGGTGGACAAAGGTGCACACATTTTGTGTTCAAACAATGAGTATATTATGTGAGCAAGATCAAATTTTGTTTTCAAGTAGCAATGATTCGTTTTAGTGCTACATTCAGCCATGTTTCCCGAGTATAACTTTTGTTCAACGTACGATTTTCCCTGAATGTATGAGACCCTGACAGAGGAGGCTAATACTGTTCTAAATAATGCATTTGGGCTTAATAATGTTTCACTTGAATGGTGTCGTCCTCAGGACTTGGGTCATGGGGATGTTTCGTGTGCAGTTGCCCTTCGTGTTAGTAAGGAGGTCGGCAAGAAACCACAAGAGATAGCAAAGACGCTTTGTGATGCCCTTTCTGGTCTAGAGGATGTAGAGAAGGCAGATGTTGCAGGGCCAGGGTACGTAAATGTATGGCTTACACCTGAAGCACTCCTACGGGAACTTTCCAGAGTAAACGAAGCCTGTACTGCGAGAGTAAAGAGAGAAGAGCAGTCAGTTGTTATAGATTACTCTGCACCAAATATTGCAAAGCCTCTTGGTATTCATCACATACTTTCAACGGTTATTGGGCAGGCACTTGTAAATTTACATAGACATCAGGGGTATGAAACGGTTGGTATAAATCACTTAGGCGACTGGGGAACACAGTTTGGTAAATTAGCTGTAGCACTTAAAAAATGGGGAGAAAAAGGCTTATCAGAGTGTTCACTAGACGATTTACTTGAACTTTATGTTCGTTTCCACAATGAGGCAGAAAATGATGAATCACTAGAAGATCAAGCCCGTGAAGCGTTCAAGAAAATCGAAGAAGGTGATAAAGAATTAAAAGCGTTCTGGGAGGAGGTGGTACGAATAACTATGGAAGAAATAGACAAACTTTATGAGCGGCTACATGTTTCCTTCGATCACACGCATGGTGAGAGTTTTTACGAGGACAAAATGAAGCCAATAATTGAAGAGGGTAAGGATAAGGGGGTATTTAATGAGGGGGAGAAGGGGGCGCTTATTGTGGAATTTCCCGAAGAATCCAATCTTTCTCCTGCCATAGTACTCAAAGCTGATAATGCGACGATTTATCTTACGCGTGATCTTGCAACGGCCCAGTATCGCATAAAAACATTCCATCCACAGGAAATGCTTTATGTGGTGGATGTTTCTCAGCAGTACTATTTTCAGCAGCTATTTGCGACCCTAGAACAATTGGGATGGGAACTACCTAAGCTTGAACATGTTGTATTTGGGAGAATGAGCTTCAAAGACAAAAGCATGAGTACGCGGAAGGGGAACATTCTTCGTTTGGAGCATGTGTTAGACGAGGCAGTGCAGCGCGCAGAAGCGGTAATAGCAGAGCATGAAGATTCTATTCAGACAGATGACCCCAAGGAACTTGCTGAAATGATGGGTGTTGGTTCAGTAGTGTATGGAGTGCTCAGCCAAAATCGAAAAATGAATATGGTATTTGACTGGGACAAGATGCTCAGTTTCGATGGCAATAGTGCACCTTATTTGCAGTACACACATGCACGTGCAAAATCAGTACTTAGAAAAGCTGAAGTGGGTGATGTGGAATTTCCTGCTTCTATTGGAGAGCTTGTAGATAAGGAGCGCATTCTTGTTGGAACAATTTTGGAGTTTGCACGCGTGCTCGAAGAAGCAAGAGCATCACACATGCCTCATCTACTTACAAATTATCTGTTCCAGCTCTGCCAAGACTACAACACGTTCTATAACGACGTACCAATACTTAAAGCAGAAGAGCCATCTAGGGCTTTTCGGCTTGCTTTAACCCAGCACACCGCATCTGTTCTAAAAACTGGTGCAGAACTTCTTACTATTCGCGTTCCAGAACGCATGTAAATCTCACTTCCCCCAATTCCCATGTCTCCATATCGCTCCCGCCGTCGTGCTCGCCGGCAAGCAGGCAATCGGTCTACGGTGGCTTTTCTGCTCGTAGCTTGTTTCGGAATTCTCTTTGCTGGGTGTGGTGGCAATACGTCAGAAGGTGAATCAGCAGATGAGTTTGCGTTTACTGAAGACGATGTTGCGCGTTTCCGAGAGCTTGTGATGGAAGATGAGACAGGCATAACGTCTACTGCTCCGCATCTTGTGGCAGATGAGACAGAGGATGGGGGTCCTCCTGTACTTGATCTTTCGAAGGTGGATTCATATATGGCAGTTCGTTCCGGGATTTCTGGGGAAGATGTTTTTCGTGTAACGAATGTTTTTGTGAACCTTCGCACTGCTCCACGTGTTACTTCAGAGCAGGTTGGACGATTGGTAAAAGGAGATGCAGTCACGGTGCTTGGGTTTCACGATGCTGCATGGGCACATGTGAAGTTACCTAATGGTAGGGAAGGGTATGTATCGAATAGATATATTGCAAAAATGGCCTCAGAAGAGGGTCTTGCAGCTGAGAAGGCAAAGTACGAAGGGCAGTATTTTGTGAACTTTGGATTCCTGAACGTACGTAAAGATCCAGATACACAAAGCGAAAAACTGGGAGAACTATCTAGTCAGGCAATAGTGAAGCCTCTAAGCACGGATCAAGTATGGGCACGTGTGCCTTTTGAAGGAAAGGAGGGCTACGTTGCGGTTGATTATCTAAAACCATTCTTGCCGAACTTCCTAGTACGCCAACAGAATTATGATCTTCCGGTGTTGCACTACCATATGGATCGTGAAGGCATGCAAGATGCGCTCGTAAAGCACGTTGGGCGTTTACAACAAGAGGGTGCGAACATTATGACGCTTAACGAATTCAAGGATCTTCTTATTACACAGGAAGATCGTGATGTACGACTTGAGCCGAAGAGTGTGGTTCTCGGTATTTCGGGACTCAGTGCAACAAATGTGAAGGATGTCTCAGATATTCTTCGTGCAAGCAATGTGAATGCAACATTCTTTATTGGAACACAGAGCGTGGGTGTCAATGGCATCACACAACAAAACCTTCTTACTCTTATTGCTAATAGGCATGATGTGCAATCAGCAGGACACACAGGAGATGATCTACGTTCTCTTACAAATGCTCAGGTGGAACTAGAACTCAAGCAAGCCAGGCAACTTTTGGAACAGGCAACAGGTAAGTCAGTATTCTCAATAGCGTATCCGGGCGGAGGAGTAAATGAGCGTGTGGAAACTATTGCGGCAGAAGCGGGTTATCTGCTTGGCCTCGGTTCCATGCCTGTTCGTTCATTCTCACGTGCAGAACTTTTGCGAATGCCAAGCTACCAAGTTACCACGAGCATGTCCGAAGACGATGTGCTTAGTATTGTACTTGGACAGTAAGGTTCTTATTACTGTGCAGCTCCGGGGAACACAAGCTCAATCTGCTTCATGATGCCCTCTGTGCTCTCACCTGTAATGGTGGCAGCCTCTCTTGCTGCTTGCTGTGTGATTTTTTGCAAAAGCTCATCTCCATGTGCAAACACATACCAGATGCTAGCAAGCATGATGATTAGAGGAATAAGTGCGAGCATTCCTTTAAAGAATCCGCCCCACATTCGTAGGCGATCACGTTTATCCATTCGTCTCAGGAATCCGATGATGATATCGAGTTTATCGTCGGTTGTTGGCTTACTTGGTTCCTCTTTCTTCTTTTTAAACATATTTGTGGGGGTTAAAATCCGCGGCGCCACTTGCGATAATACTCAAAAGCGCATGTTCCATAGTAGCGGGGAGATAATGGAACGTCCATGCAGTGGATGAGCTCCAAAAGCTCACCACCGAATCCTGTTTTGAATGTTGTAACTCCTTGGAAGGGATGTTTTTTTGCTCCTTCCGGAGCAATACCCCAGAAATTGTACACATGATCACCGCGCTTAAGGGCATCGGTAATTGCTGTCCATTGTAATAGGTAACTTGCGGGAATCTTGCTGTATTTATGTGTGCTAGCTCCGTGATGGTAGCTCGTTTCACCGGCCATATGCATATGAATAGAAGATGCAATTATCTCATTGTTGTACCTTGCAAGATACAGCGTGCATTCGTTCCGATTTGCAAAGTGCTCAACTTGTGCACGGAAAAAGTCATTTGTGTATGGAGTGAAGTGGTGACGTTTCCTAGTTTCTTCGTGGAGTTCTATGAAGAGGGGAAGGTCTTTAATAGGATCACCGGATGCTTCTATAGTCACACCTTCACGTCCTGCGCGACGAATAAGATTGCGTGTTGTTTTGCGTAATTGCATGAAAATCTCTTCTTTCTCTCGTAGCTGACTATCATTTCCTTGGTTTTTCCATGCATCTAGTTTTGTGAGAGGCAAATACCATAGATGTTCTGCAAGAAGGTGGAGAGGGGCGGGTCTACTTTCGGGAATGCTTTGTCCTTTAAGCCAAAAGGGACTTATTCGGATAAATACGCAGTTAAGTTCTTTTGCACGTGCTTTAAGTTCCTCAAGAAGAGGGGCAAGTGCCTCTTTCTTTGAAAGAGTTGGGCCGTATGAAACACTTAGGTGCTTCCCACGACGTGCAGGCACTGCAATGGCTTGGCAAATGCCTACAAGTTCTTCTCCATCACGTACTTCGAGGCGAATAGGCTGTTGGCCAACGTCTCTATACACTTCGCCCATCGTCCAGCTTTGCAAAAATGGGCAAAATTGCTGTTTCGTGAGAAACGCATCCCATTCCTGTTGGCTTTGTGCATCGCGAACTTCCATGAACTCTATCCTACCAAAGAAGAGAGTGATTGTATGAGATCTTTTGTTTGTTTTTCCGTCATGGTGGGGTGTGTGGGCAGACTTAGAATGCTTCGTGCAACTTGTTCTGCATGAGGACAGCTTCCGGCAATGTAATTTGTGGCTTCTTGGTCTACCATTCGGGGGCAGATAGCAGCGCCGGTCCATCCGTCATCGAGATAGATTCCTTTCTTCTTTAATTTCTGACGAATGGAATCAGCATTTTTCACAAAGAGTGGAAACTTCTGTAGGGGAAGATCTTCTTTCACGGCCTGCGGAGTTGCCCACCCCTTCTGTTGTGCGCTTTGTAAGAACTGAATTGTTCGTGCACGCCTGTGATCATTAATCTGTTGCAGTTGTTGCAATTGCATTTTTGCAAGTGCAGCGCATGGCTCAGGCATTTTGTGTATAAGTGGTGACATGGAGCCTGTTTTCTCTTCAGATGAAAGAACAGAAACAAGAATTCCAAGTTTTCTACACAGGAAGAGCAATGTTTTTCCAATATTTAGAAGTCCATAAGCCAGGCGGGTTTCGTAATACACAGGTGCATACATCAAAAGCCTTGTAATTGTGGTTTTGCTGAGTGGCACAGCATTCTTTTCCTCAGCTTCCAAAGAATTTGTAATTATTTTTTTCCTATCAATAATAGCTCCACCAGCAATGCCAGATATTGCCTTATCTCTTCCAAAACTTATCATGAGGTAATCGCCTTTTTCCCCGATGTTTCCTGGGCCAGCTGTATCCGGGAGAACATGTGCACAATCCTCAATGAGAATGAGATTATGCTGTATGCAAATTTCTTTTAGACGTTCAGTATCTGCAGGAATTCCAAACGTATGTTGGCAGATGATTGCTCGTGTTCGATTACTGATGCGTCCTTGAATAGATGAGGGATTAATATTGAGAGTTTCTTTGTCTATATCTGCATATATTGGCGTGTACCCAGCAGTGTGCACTGCGTTCGGAACTGCAACACAGGTGTAGCCTTGAATAATTACTTCCGCACCTTGTTCAAAGTTTAATGATCGCAAAAGAGCGAGTAGTCCTTCTCTTCCGGAAGCAAAAAGATGTGCTGATCCTCCGAAAGTTCTTTGAATATCATCACGAAGTGCTTCTGTGTGGTTCGTTTCCTTCCATTTCCATGGAGTAAGAAGGAGTGCATCTGCCTTAAGCGCGAAGCGTCGAGAAACATGAGGGCCAAATGTATGATGAATTGGTCTTATTCTCATGGAAGGAGTTTTTGTATAGTGGACTTAGGTACACGACCAACACATACGAGCAACGTATCCGCATCGAGTTTTTTTGTGAGAGGATTGTATATTTCTATTGCTTCACCAAGTCCTTTTTCGAAGAATTGACCACTTCGTGGATGTAGGAAAATTACACGATCGAACACATCTTGAGACATTTCTCCAAGTTCCGTATGGATAGGGTCCTGCTTTGTACCAAGTTCTATAAGTCCGCTTGTAAGAAGTACTTTGTTTTCCTCAGGTTGAGTGCGTGCCCATGCTACTGCAGCTTTAAAACTGGTTGGACTAGAATTATGCGTATCATCCAAAACAGTTACACCCCTTTCATTCCGAACAGAAAACGTGTGATCTGGTGGAGTGTAGTGTGATATTGCTTGAGCAATTTCTCCATCACTCATATCAAGTGTTCGTGCAACAGCGATAGTCAAAAGAATGTTTGTAACATTATGTGTTCCATGGAGTGGCACCGAGAATCGAGTCTCACCTGCGGTGAATATAATTCCTGTTGGAGTTTCTTCTATATCGAATGCCTCTATGTCTGCATGCCCACCAGTTCCAACAGTCTGCATAGGGCAGGAAGCTCTGTCGGCGAGAGATTTGCAGGCATCGTTATCTGCATTTAGGAAAGCAGTTCCATCTTCGGGTAGTGCTTCTATAAGTTCTGCTTTCGCATTCGCAAGTGCTTCCTGGGAACCGAATAGGCCCATATGTTGTTTTCCTATAAAGGTGACTATTCCCATAGTAGGGTTGGCTACACGACATAGCTTGGCGATTTCTCCTCTTCTATAAGCACCCATTTCAACAATGAGTATCTCTGGTTGAGATTCATTTTTTTTCGATAATTCTTCTATGAGCCAATTCGCAACTCCCATCTCGGAGTTTACATATGCAGGAGTGGCCAAAGTGTTTCTCTCTGAGAGTATGCAAGAGAGAAGCTCCTTTACTGTTGTTTTTCCTACGCTCCCAGTCACGCCAATTACAGTTAGGTCAGGAAATTTCTCTCTCAGTTGTTGTGCCCGTCGCATTCGTTTTGCTTTGAGGAATCTATCAAGTGGCCAGAAAACAAACCAGGAGATGCTCAGAGTAAATGCCTGAAGAATAGGAAGAACAACTAAGTACACGAGTTGCGAAGAGAGCCAGAGCCAGGCAATTGCTGTGTCGATTATGATTGTGAATATAACCAAAGTAGTTGCCTTTTGTGTCCATACGGGAAATCGTTGCTTACGCATTCCAAATTGCATGAGTGTTAATAAGCTCAGTATTATTAGTGTTGTCGTATGCCAGAACGGCCTGATCTCCTGATGAAATATGCTTGTAATACAGAGAGCGAGAATAATCATTGGTCGAATAATTCCAAAGAGCTGACGAAAACAACCCTCATTTCTTAAGTGCTCACGAAGTCGATCAAATCGCCATTCTTTTACCTGCCACAACCATGCAAAAGTTAGCAGGGGAGAAAGGGATGCAAGTAATGCCAGTCCTACAAAAAGTACTATGCTCACGGTGTAACATCCTACTGGAGCTTAGAGCATTCCAGAAGCGTCTTATGTGCTATTTCCTGTATATTGCATAAATATCTACAATATGGTATAATAATAGACGTGAAAAACCAAAAAACCAAAATTGATTTTCAAAGTTTCGCAGTAGGATTTGTACTTGCTGGCATGTTTTTTATGGTTCCCGTACTTCTGAATCAGAACTCTAATTTGGCTACAGGAGATGTCGGAAATTATGGATATGATGACTACTTCTCTTCATTTTCTTCAGATGATGATGGATATGGCTATTCCAGCTATTTCTCATCTTCTAGCGTTGATACGCTTGATTGTAATAACGATGGAATACCCGATGACCAATGTGACCCCGTCTGTTGGGTGGATATTGATAATGATGGCTCGCCCGATGATCCTTGTATATAAGTTGTATCTGATAGGTTAGAGATGTTACGGGTATCGGGTTTTTGGGTATTTTTAAACAACAGATAAAAATTGACTAATAGCGCCAATATTTTATGCTATTAGCATGTTTATTAGTGTTGTCAATATATATGGAAAGAAGAGATAATGGAGATCCTGAGTTGGCTGAAACAACTGATGGTGCCCCTGTTCAAAAAGGGCATGGATCCGATGATGGAAATCCTGAATTGGATGAGACAATAGATAGTGTTCCTGTTCAAAAAGGACCTGAATTCAATGACGCACAAACTTTAATTAATCCACCAGGGAGTGGTTCTGATCAACTACTACCTGAACCACCTCCTGGACCAGTAGCTGAAATTAAGCTTGGTCAGGCCGCAGCAAAGCGTGCCATGCAAGCGCAATTTGAGCATCTTCCAGGTGCTAGTGAATTACTCGCAGATGTTCCTGTTCAAAATCCAACGGACCATGATCTTTCCACGGTTGTTAGTGAGGCTGCGGCCCGGCTTGGCACTCTTCCTGCAATTTTTGAGATTATTGGGGATAATCGAGCAAAATTGGAGCGGCTTCTACTAAGAGCCGTTAGACAAAGTACGAAGTGGACAGAAGGAAGTGGTGTTAATACGGCTATTCTTGTACATAGTGATGGATCTGAAAATCTCGAAGAGCCTTCGCCTGAGCCTCCTGATCTATCCTCCCCAGGAGAGCCAACTGAAGCTCCACCCCTTGGGTCTCCTCATTGTGGACTGTTGTATCCCATTGGCAGTGGTGGGTTTGGAAGTATTTCGAAAATAGATGTTAGTCCAAATTTTCCATTGGATGGAATTTCTACAGGTGGTGAGACACCAGAATGTGTTTCTAAGATTCTGAGAAGATATCCAGATCCGGAACAAGAAAGAACTAATTTAGTTCGATTTAAACATGAATGGAAGACTCTCCAGCTTATTCAAGATAGTGTTCCAGAGGTATATGCACATGGTGTAACAGCTGAAGGAAGACCGTTTTACATAATGCGCTACATAGAAGGCTTGGATTTTGAAAAAATTATAGCTGCAGTCAATCTTACCGTTGGGCAAGAAGGCGAGCCGAACAAACCAGCGCGGCCTTCACAGTGGATGTATTTGGCTTTGGCTTCTATTGGCAAAACAATGAATGAAATTCATAATCCAGTGGGAAGTACAGAAGTGGTATCAGATGTAGATCGTTTGTCAGAATTAGGTAAATCAGGTGAGCTTAACAGTGGCATATTTGGCATAGTGCATAGAGATCTAAAGCCTGGGAATGTCAGACTAGATAAAGATGGTCGTGTATATATATTAGACTTTGGTCT
>Ga0075122_10001596_pt1 | contig 15834 bp, 18 predicted proteins | sample AntAceMetag02UKB_FD_69790 | JGI IMG/M metagenome (GOLD analysis project Ga0075122, IMG submission 69790) | Saline lake microbial communities from Ace Lake, Antarctica - Antarctic Ace Lake Metagenome 02UKB | ecosystem: Environmental > Aquatic > Non-marine Saline and Alkaline > Saline | place... | reverse complement strand
GATAGTCATTCTGATCCAGGAGAATATCAAATTGATTTAACTGCTACTGTAAGGGATCCTCCTCTTGAGCAAACAACTGCAATTTTTATTAGGTTAGTTGAAGATTTGACTGGGGGGCTTGTTGGAGAAAGAATAATCATGGTTGAAGATTTATTTAGAGAGAATCCAGATTGTTTAGAGTTTAATGATTATTTGATTGAAGCAGAAAGAATAATTGAAGATGATGTTTTGAAATCTAAGGAACTTGTTGAGTTTGCAATGGAAGCTTGTAGAGATACAATTACTTCTAAAGATACTGTTGTTCATGATGTTCTTTCTGAAATAAAGAAGAGGCAATGGGAACGTCCAGTTGCAGTTTCTAGTGTTTTGCTTGTTGCAGCTATGATTTTTGTTATGTGGGTTTTGAGATCAAGAGCAAAAAGAAGAATAAGAAAAGAATTGGGAATGGCTGGAAAAAGTTCTGGAAAGAAAAAAGGATTTTTTTCTAGATTTAATTTGTTTAAGGGCAAAAAGAAATCTTCTGGTAGAAAGGTTAAGAAAGATATTTTTGGAAAGTGATTACTTCTAGGAAAGTTTTATAAACATTATAATTCATTATAAATTATAATAAAATGGTTCAAAGCATAATTGATTTAGGAGTTAGTGAAGATAGAGTATTGAACATAGTTAAAGCTCAACATGGATTAAAAAATAAATCTCAAGCCGTCGCTATGATTCTTAATATTTACCAAGATAGTTTTTTAGAACCAGAATTAAGGCCCGAATATATTAAAAAATTAGAAAAAATAAATAAAGAAAAACATCATGGATTTAAAGATATTGATGATTTAAGAAAACAGATTGAAGAATAAAATGTATCTTTATGATTATTCAGATGCATTAAAAAAAATTCTCAAGAAATTATCAAAAAAAGATAAAAAATTATTCGAACAAATTCTTAAAAAAATTGAAGAGATAATTAATAATTATAATGTTGAGAATTATAAAAATTTAAGAAATAATTTAAAGGAATATAAAAGAGTTCATGTTGGGCATTTTGTGCTTGTTTTTAAATTCATTGAATCAGAAAATAAAATAATTTTTGAAGATTTTGATCATCATGATAATATCTATAATAAGAAGTTTATATGATTCTCATCATAAAAAAAGGAAAACCAAACTTTAATGGAAAATAGTTTTTTATCCGGATAATTATGAATAAAAAAAGAGAGGCGTCAGAAGTTATTTAGTAGCTTTTACAATAGTTGGTTTAGTTTTATTTGCTATTATAATTGTTTTGGAGGTTATTTCATAATCTTAAAAAATCTTTAATTTCATTAATTACTTTCTGTTGGTTTTTTTTATTAGACATCCTTACAAATTTAATAAGTAATTCTTCTAGTTCTCCTTTGTCAAAGAGTTTTAATCTATAATTGTCAATAACATAATAAAACCTAAAACTGTTTTTATATTTAATCTCTTTAATAACAATTCCGCCTATTTGGGTTAATGGTTTTCCTTTATGATGATTTTCTTCTAAGGACATTAGAAATTTAGCGACATTGATAGATTCTTTTTTAAATTTCTTTTTAATTTCTATCTTTAACAATGGAGAAATAAGTACTTTAACTCCCATATTCATTTTCACATTCTTCTAGAAACTCTTGGATTGGCATCCCATCCTGGCTCATTATAAAATCGTGGAATAATCTTTCATTGGCACTTTTTACTAATTTTTCCAAAACTTGTTGCATGCTTTCCCCTGCGTTTCCAAATTCTGTAATTTTTTCTTTTAATTCGTGATTAACACTTATTGTTGTTATTCCCATTAATTTAATTAATTTAATTAAACTTATAAATGTTTCTAATTACTGGGGGTTGTTTTGGAAAGTGATTAAACTAATTTCCACATATTTTTTAATCGATAATTAAACGAGTTCAATTATTTCTTCGAACTTAAGAATTATATCTCTATATTCTTCTTTAGTTATTTTAATATTTTTAAATTCTATTTCATTTATTCTTGAGGATAGGTCAAGTATTTTCTTTTTTATTGAAGGTTTAATTCTTTTTTCACTTATTTTCCCTACGAGTTCTTCATGGGTGGTTTGTTTTTTAATGTCTAATTTTTTTGAAATAAATAATCTAAAGACAAAAATAAATTCGTCAAATATTTTTTCAGAAAACTTTTTTTGTTTTAGTTTACTAAGTTTTACAATTGCTTGGTGTTTTAATTCATCTCTTTTTTTTGGAACTTTTTTTACACCTTTTTTTTGGAACATTTTTTTTATTAAGTTCATGGAAATTTTAGGGGTTGTTTATTTATAAATTTGATGTATCATAGGTTTTTTAAAGATAGTAATTTTATAATAATTAAAGAACGGGGTAAGAATGGGTAAGAAATTAAATAAGCATGATGAAATAGTTTTGGAAAGAGATTCACTTCTTAGTAAGATTAGAAATAAAAATTTAAAATTAGCTAAGGATAAATTGAATAATGAACTTAAAAGGGAAATCAGGGAAGAGAAAAAGCGAAGAGCAGAAATTGAAAAAATTCAAAAAGAAGCTGACGAGGAAGAAAGAACTTTGAAAAAAGAAATTTCTATTGACCTAAATATTTCTAAAAAAGAATCGGAAAAACAAAAAGAATTAGAAAAGAAAAAGAAAAAAGAAGTTGAAATTGAAGAAAAGAAAAAAGTTTTAGAAAAAGAAAAGAAAATTGATTTGGAAATTTTTCAAAAAGAAATGGAAGAACAAAAAAAGACTTTTTTTGGGAAAATCCTTGGCAAGGAAAAACAAATTGATGAAAGTATTTCTAAAAGAGAAATGAAAAAACAAGAAGAGTTAGAGAAAAAAGAAAAGAATATTGATAAGAAAATTTCTAGAAGGGAAATGAAAAAATTAAGAAAAGCAAAAATGAAGCAAAGTCATAGTGAAGGTAAAAAGAATATTGAGAAAAAAAAGAAAGAACCTGAAATTGAATTAAGTGATAAGGAAAAGGTAATGGAAAAAGAAAAGAAAATTGATATGAAATTTTCTAAAGAGGATTTGAAAAAGGAAAAAGTTTTTGCAAGAGAAGAAACAGAAGATGAAAAATATTTGAAAAAAGTTATTCCTGAATGTTCAAAAGACATTGAAAATCTTAGGGCAGAAATTTCAAAAATGGTTATTGGGCAACATAATGTTATTGACGGAATAATTCGGGGCTTTCTTGCAAATGGCCATGTTTTGATTGAAGGTGTCCCAGGTATTGCAAAGACTTTACTTATTAGGACTTTAGCAAATGCAAGTGGTTGCCAGTTTTCAAGAATTCAGTTTACTGTAGATTTGCTTCCAACAGATATTACTGGAGTTACAACATATAATGAGGTTAAAAAGAATTTTGTAACGTTGAAAGGTCCTATTTTTTCTAATTTTGTAATTGCAGATGAAATTAATCGTGCACCTCCAAAATCTCAATCAGCTTTATTGGAGGCAATGCAGGAAAGACAAGTTACAATTGGAAAAGAAACTCATCCACTTCCCACTCCATTTTTTGTAATGGCAAATAATAATCCTCTTGAGAGTTCAGGAACATATCCTCTTCCAGAAGCACAGATTGATAGGTTTTTATTTAAAATTAAAATGGGCTATACTTCTACTGAAGAAGAAGAGTTAATTATTGATAAAAATATAACCACAAGTAGATTTGAAGATTATGATGTTAAACCAGTTATTACTCCTAAGAAAATTCTTAAGATGCAGAAGATAACTAAAAAAATTGGTGCTTCTCCAAAAATTAAAAAATATGTTGTTAAACTTGTTGATGCTACTCGTAAACCAAAAGAGTATGGAATCAGATTAGGAAAATATCTTGAATGGGGGGGGTCTCCTCGTGCGACCATTGGGTTAATTATTGCTGCAAAAGCAGATGCTTTGATGCATGGAAAAACCTATGTAACTCCTCAAAATGTAAAAAATGTTGCCCATGATGTTTTAAGACATAGATTAATTCTTAATTATCTTGGTCAGGCAGAGACTATTAAAACAGATGACATTATTGAAGAAATTTTAAATAAAGTGCCTTTGCCTTGAGAATAGAATGGCTAAATTAAAAATAAATTTAATTCCTTCATTGCAGAAACTTAATCTTTTTGCTAAAGGACTTGTTTCTACAAGATTTATGGGAAATTATGCAAGTGTGTTTAAGGGTCAGGGATTGGAATTTGCCGATTATCGTGTTTATTCTCCTAGTGATGATGCAAGTCTTATTGATTGGAAAGCAAGTAGTAGGGCTAGAAAATTATTAATTAAGGAGTTTATGGAAGAAAGAAATATCGATGTTTATTTTATTGTGGATGTTTCTTCTAAAATGATGCTTGGTTCTATGCCAAAATTAAAAGCAGAATATGTTGCAGAGTTAGTTGCTTCTTTTGCCCATACTGTTTTGAAAGCAGGAGATCATGTTGGAGTTACAATGTTTGCAGATAATATTTCAAAGGATATTCTTCCTGGAGCAGGATTAGGTCATTTAAGGTTATTAACTGATTCTTTGAGTAATTTGAATAATTATGGTGGAGAATCTAATTTAAATAAAGCTCTTGCACACGCCCTTAAAACTTTCCCCCCAGGATCTTTAGTTATTTTAATTTCTGATTTTATTGGGGAAACAAATTTTGAAAAAGAATTAAAGTTTGTTGCACAAAAATTTGATCTTATTTGCATGATGGTTAGGGATCCAATTGATATGGAACTTCCTTCTGGAATGGGAGAGGTTTTGGTTCAGGATCCTGTTACTGGTGAGAGAATGCTTATTTATCCAAATGATTTGAAAGAATATTATTCAAAGGAAACAAAAAGAGAAATTGCTCATTTAGTTAGATTGTTTAGAGATGTTGGAGCAGATTTTTTACCACTTTATACAAATAAATCGTTTGTAGAAGATTTAATTATTTTCTTTAAACAGAGGCAATCTGAATGGAGGTAACTTTTACACATCCAATTTATCTTTGGACGTTATTGATTATTCCGATTTTGATAGTTTTGTATATTCTTTCAGTTAGATATTCAAGGGCAATGGCTTTGAAGTTTGCAAATTTTGTAGCTTTATCTAGGGTTTCTGGAGGGGTAAGGGAAGTTTCTAGTATGTCCATGTTAGCTGTTCGTATGATTTCTTTAGCATTGGTAATTCTTTCAATTTCTGGGATTACCATTTGGTATGTGGGGGAAACCTCCTACAAGGATTATGTTCTTGCCATTGATGCTTCTTCAAGTATGTTGGCAGATGATTTTGCCCCAACAAGATTGGATGCTGCTAAAACTGCTGCAATGTCTTTTGTAGAGCATCTGCCTTTGAATTCATATATTGGTATTTTGAGTTTTTCTGGGGTGAGTTTTGTCGACCAGCCCCTCACCCAACAAAAATCTTTTGCAAAAGATGCTATTTCAAATATTAAAGTTAGTTCAATTGGAGGTACTGATTTTGGAAATGCAATTATGACTGGAACAAATATTTTATTGCCTTCTAACAAAGCAAAAGTAGTTGTTCTTTTGACAGATGGTAGATCTAATATTGGTATTTCTGAAGCAACTGCAATTCAGTATGCAAATGGTCATCATGTTATTGTTCATACAATTGGAATTGGGGCAACAAAGGGATTAAATGAATTTGATTTGGGTGTTGATGAAGAGTCCTTAAAACTTGTTGCAAATGCCACCTTAGGTAATTATTATTTGGCAACCAATGCAGATGAATTAACTGCAGCCTATGATAAAATTGTGAATATAAAGAGTGTTGGGAAAAATCCTATTGAATTGGCTTTCCCTCTTTTGGTTATTTCTTTATTCTTATTACTAGTAGATTGGTTATTGGGTAATACTTTGTATAGAAGGATTCCTTAAGTTTAAAAACTAGAATCTTTTATTTTTAATATGGAAAAAAAGCTTGTGAATAAATTACTGGAGCAAGGAAGAGAAATTTACAATGAAAAAAAAGGGCAATTATTTGGACTGGCAAGTTGGATTGATAATTATTCTGGAACTTTGGAAGAAAAGATTTATTTGAATAATGTTCGTGGTTTTTTTATTAATAAAAATAGGCCTGGTTCCATTGTTTATCAGTGGAATGATAAGGTTAGTGAAGAAATATTAGAAAAAGTTCATTAATAGTTTTCTTCAATAAGTTTTTTTATTGTTTCTGATTTTTTACCAAGTAGTTTTTGAAGTTCATCTTCTGGAGCATTGATGAAATTTTTTATTGTTTTGAATTCTTTTAATATTTTTTTCGCAGATTTGGGCCCTATTCCGGGAAAACTTTCAACAATGTATTGTAATTGTTCTTTTTTTGTAAATATTTTTTTCTTTGCATTTAAGGATACTTCTCTTGCTTGTTTTTTTAAAATTACTGAAATAAATCTTGCAGTGTCTTCTGCATTTTTAGTAAATATTATGGGGGTTTTTGATTTAAGTGAGATTGAAAGCAAGAATCCTCTGATCGCATTTGCTGAAACTCCTAAATCTTTTTCATCATCATATAGTTCTTGTTCACTTGTGCCCTCTATTATTAAGAGTCTTTTTTCATATTGTTGGAGTTCTTCTATTTGTTTAACCAATCTTTTATTTATCATTGATGAGATAAAATCAGAAACTGTTTTTCTTTCAATGGCAACATCTTTTACAATATAGTCTGCCACTTTTAATTCTCTAAATTCTGTATCAATATCGAATTTTTTTAGAATTGAGGTGACCATGCAGTTTTTCTCTCTATAATCCGCAATGATTCTTTGTTTTGGGACTTCTTTTTTTATGATTTGTTTTTCCCTTCCAAAAATATTTAGGATTGTTTTGGTCATGTTTTGAACTATATCATGGAGTTTAATTATATTTTTATACTCTGGGGGGTATTTTTGATTATGGTTAGAATTGTTGGGAAGGGGCTCTCATTTGATGATGTTTTAAGTGTTCCTAAATATAATGAGGTTGTTTCTAGGAAAGATGTTGATTTTAAAACAAGGATTACTAAAAATTATGAAATAGATATCCCTATTTTGGCAGCAAATATGGATACTGTTTGTGAAAGTGAGATGGCAATTACTTTGGGCAAACTTGGGGGGGTTGGAGTGATTCATAGATTTATGGAAATTGAAGATCAGGCAAAAGAAGTTTTTCAAATAAAGCAAGAGAATTTGCTTTGTGCCGCAGCAGTTGGAATAAAGGACTACAAAGAAAGAACAGCTGCATTGATTAATTCTGGTTTAGATATTTTGGTTTTGGATGTTGCGCATGCACATTGTAAAAGGGCAGGGGAAGCTTTGAAATGGATTAAGTATGATTATCCTCATCTTGATGTGATGGTTGGAAATATTGCAACAAAAGAAGCTGCAGAATATTTTTTAGAGAGAGATGCAGATGCTTTAAAAGTTGGAATTGGTCCTGGTTCAATGTGTACTACAAGAATTATGACTGGGGCAGGGATACCTCAACTTACTGCAATTATGAATGTTTATGAAATAACTAAGGGGAAAATTCCTATTTGTGGAGATGGAGGAATAAAAGAGCCTGGAGATGTTGCAAAAGCAATTGGGGCTGGAGCAGATAATGTCATGTTTGGGAGTATTTTTTCTGGAACAAAAGAAACCCCCGGAGACATTTATCTTGGGCAAAAAGAATATCGTGGAATGGCAAGTTATGAAGCTTCTCTTAAAAAATTAGAATTAGATGGGGAAAAACATAAAGAAGATATTAATGTTGAAGGTGAAAGAATTTTTGTTGATTATAAAGGTCCTATTGAACCAATTGTCAAAAAATTTTTAGTAGGTTTTGCTTCTGGAATGACTTATGTTGGAGCTAAAAATATTGAAGAAATTTGTGGAGAAGTTGATTTTATAGAAATTTCTCGAGCAGGAAAAAAAGAAAGTATTGCTCACGGACTAAAAGATTAATTTTGGTATTGGAAATTTTTTTCTATTTGATCAAATATTTTTAGAAATGTTTTGTCTTTTGTTGTTTTTTTTCTAGATCTTTCAAGGAGCCCATATAAATTGTTTTTATTTTGGGTTAAAAATTTTTCAAGTTCTGCTTTGTTTGGAAATATTTTGTCTGACATTAATTTTATTGATGAATGATTCCTATATATCGGATTAGTTACAACAGAATAAGTTAATTTTCCCATTAGTTTATTTATCCCTTTTTCTTCAGAAGTTCCTATTGAATAATTTTTATCGAATATAAAAATTCCCCCTATGGTTGTTTTATCTGCTAAATTTTCCAAATCTCCTCTAAATAATTCTCCTGAGTTTTCTCCAAGAATTTCATATTTTTCTTCATTCATATTTCCCATTTCAGTTTCTAAGGTGTTGCAATCATGAAAGGGGTTGATCAAATTTATTTTTGTTCTTTTTTCAAATTCTAATTCCCATTCTCTTACATCTTTTCTTGATTTTGTGGGGTGAGCCAAATAAAAATTAATTGGATTCATAAGTTGTTGATGGTCTTTGGCTTTTATTTCAATTAATTCTAAAACTTGTTTAGGGGTTTTGTTTGAAGTGTCTATAATTGTATCATAGTTTTCTTGTTCAAGGAAATTTATTCCATAACTTTTTTTAAATCCCTCGTTGCTATCTTGAACTCTTTTTTCTATGGCTTGTTTAACTTCCCAAATATCTCCTGTATATTTTTCATCTGGCCTTTCTGCATCCATTATCCTTCTTGCACCAACATTTGAATCAACATTCAGAAAAAGTTTGTATGATTGCGGAATAAAATTATATGCAATCCAGCCTTCCATGACAAAATCATTTTTGTTTTTTCCAATTTCAGTTGTTTTTTTATCCATTTTTGTATGGATGCTTAAATCTGTTTTTGCTTTTTCCATTAATTCTCCTATGGATATTCCTTCATCTTCTGCTATCATGCCATGCAAGTCTCCTGCAGAAATAAATTCATATCCTAATTTTTTAGAAAGGTTTTCTGCAGCTTTTGTTTTTCCTGCACCCGGTTTCCCAGAAATAGTTATTATCATAAAAGATAAATTCTAAAATTATTAATAAATATTTGTGTTCAAAATTTATATCATCTAAAATGATTCTGTAGAATCTATATATTCTAGACGTTAAGTATTATGTAATGGTTATTATATAATGGATAATGAATATAATTTTTTGACAATAAATTTAAAAAGACTTTTTTCTTAAGGTAATTAATGGGGTGTAAGAATTTATTTTTGCTTGGAGGATTTTTTCTATTATCAATATTATTAATTAGTGTTGTTAGTGCTTTTTGCACATATGGGGATAAAGCAAATATAAATAATGAATTTGTTCAAGGACATGTTACTGTCCCTGGTTGGTTTTTTGGGGTAGGAACCCAAGAACATGAAGATTCTTGTGCTAATTTTTATAAAGGGGTAGATGAATGGACTTGTGTAGGTTCTGGAGATACTGCTTATCCGAAATTTACCTATAAACCTTGCCCTGAAGGATGTAGGCAAGGTGCTTGCGTTGATGTATGTAAAGATAGTGATGCTTTTGAGTATGATAATGCTGGCCAAGTAACTTATATAGAGACTGATGGAAGAAAGACCATTAAAAAAGATAAATGTACTTGGTGGGATACTAAAGTAATAGAATATTATTGTAAAAGTCATACGGCTTGGGGCTGGGTTGAGAGGTCTTGTGAAAATGGTTGTGAAGCTGGTGCTTGTTTGAAAGCTCCTACAGTTCCTGCAACTACTACTCCAACAACAACTACTACCACTACTACTACAACTTGCAAGGATACAGATAAAGGGAGAGTTTATGAAACTAAAGGAAATACTACTCAAGGATCAACAACTTTTCATGATCATTGTTTGAATGGATTATTGAACGAAGGTTATTGTTTAAGTGGAAAATTAAAATCAGAATCTGTTAGCTGTGGAACTGGAAAAAAATGTTATGGGGGAAAATGTATTGCGGATACTCCTACAACAACTTGCAGCGATAGTGATGTAACGTCTCAATATGCTGATGGAAAAAATTATTATGCAGGGGGAATAACTACAAAAGGAGCAGAATCTAAATCTGATTCTTGTAAAGATGGCCTTACAAGAGATACTTTAACAGAATATTATTGTAAAAATGGTGAGATTAAATCTGAATCACATACTTGTTCTTGGAGTGAACAATGTGTCAATAATGCTTGTCGAGATGAAACTCTTCCTGAAATTACTTCTGAGATTAAATGTGGAAATGAGGTTTGTGATTCTATTGAAAAAATTATTAAAGAGGGAGAGGAAATAACCCTTAATGGAAATTCTATAAATATAGGATATGTTGATCCTGATGAAGTTGTTTTTTATGTGAATGGGATAAGGACTTATATTAAATTTGGAGATTCTTCAGTTTCTCTTTCTGGAGGAGCTTTAATTGAGGTTTTAAAAATTGAGAAAAAAATGGTTTTAGGAAATATAGGGGAGGTAACATTTAGATTTAATGAGACTATAAGTTCTTGTTCTCAAGATTGTTTAGATAATAACCTTATAATTGCGGGGGAAAAATATATTTGTACTGATACTGATGGGGGAAAAAAGAAATTTATCTTTGGAAAAACTAGTAATGAGATTGAAAGTAAAAAAGATACATGCATTATTGATAATGGAAAGGTAAAGTTAAAAGAATATTATTGTAATTCAAACGGAGAAGTAAAAGACAAAAATTTTAATTGTGCGAGTGGTCTTTGCGATAAGAAGAAGGGGATTTGTATCCCTAGAACTTGTGGGGATTACTCTTATTCAAGGTGCCCTCTTGGGAAAAAAGTTGCTGAAAATGGAGATGAATGTGCTAGAAACAAAATAACAAGGAAGTGTATTGTTGATGGAGAGGTTAAATCAGAATATAAATGTGACGATAAGATAGATAATGATAAGGATGGAAAAATAGATTGTTTAGATAGTGATTGTGCTGGCAAAACTTGTGGAACTGGAAAAGTTTGTTCAAATAGTAAGTGTATTGTTGATACTCCTTCTGCAGAATCTAAATGTTATGATAATACAGATGATGATGGGGATGGAAAAATAGATTGTTTAGATAGTGATTGTGCTGGCAAAAGTTGTGGGGTTAATAGCATATGTATTTCTGAAGTTTGTACAGCTTCTGTGCCTGCCATACCTTCTTCAAGTTGTAGTGATAGTGATGTAACGTCTCAATATGCTGATGGAAAAAATTATTATTTAGGGGGAATAACTACAAAAGGAACAGAATCTGAATCTGATTCTTGTGAAGATGGTCTTACAAGAGATACTTTAACAGAATATTATTGTGAAAATGATGTGATTAAATCTGAGTCATATACTTGTTCTTGGAGTGAACAATGTGTTAATAATGCTTGTAGAGATGAAACTCTTCCCGAAACCCCTGTTTGTAGTAAAACAGGAATTACTTGTACAGATAAGGATGGAGATCATAAAGATGCATGTGTCCCTAAAATAGGACTTTTAAGAGAATATTCTTGTACTACTGTAGGGGATTCTAAATTGTGTAGGCATACTGATAAAAATTGTGTGGCGGGCAAAGAGTGTTCTGAAGGACTTTGTGTTGATGAGGTAGTTGAGGAAGAAGTAATTATTGAAATTGAAGAAAAGAATTGCCCAAATACTGTTTGTGCTTCAGAAGAAATTTCAATATTGGTGGGAGAGATATATAGAATTAAAATTGGTTCAAGTTCTCACAAATTACAAATACATACTTGGGGTTCAGTTTCAAATAATATGAAGATAATAGTTGATGATATTAAATATGATGTTGTAAAAGGTGGATGGGGTGATTTTGGAATTGGAGCAGGATTGCCTATTTATATTAAGGAAACTTCTCCTCCTTTGTTGATAGTTGGTCCTGAAAATTTGTTTAATTGTAGAGATTGTAATCCTCATTTAGTTTCAGATAATCTTTGTGAGGCTTGTAGTGCTGGATTTTTTAATGTTTGTACAGCAGATGATTGTGAGTCTGCAGGAGATTGTAGTTATACGGAAACTTTGAGTATTCCTTTTTTGGGACTTCAAGATGGAATTTGTGAACCAAATAAATAATTTGTTTTAATTTTTTAGATTAATTTTCTTTGAGCGTCAGATTTATTTTTATCAAATAAATTCTTTTTGATGGTTGTTATTGCTGAATGCATCTTTTTCTCTCTGCTTCGGGATACATAGTAGGATGTTTCATCACGGGTTGTTTTAGTTATTAGGATAGTGAATTTTCCTTTCATAAGCCTCGCTGTTCGACCTTTTCTTTGAATTGCACGGATTGCAGAGGGAACTGGTTCATAGAAGATTACAGAGTTTACTTCAGGTATATCTAGCCCTTCTTCTGCAATGCAAGTCGCACAGAGTACATTTATTTTTCCTTCTGAAAATTCTTCTATTATTTGTTTTTGTTCTTTTTGAGTCAGGCCTCCGGCTTCTTTTTTTGCTTGGCCAACAAAAACTTTTGATTTTATACTAGATATTTCATTTATTTTTTTAGAAATTATTTTCGCTGTGTCTCTGAATTGGGTAAAGATTATTATTTTTGCTTTTTTATTTTTTGCTTTTTCTTTTTTGATTAATTCTACAAGTTTTTTTATTTTAGGATGTTCAAATTTTTTAGCAAGGAGTTCGTTAGATTGCATAAACATAAAGTTAAATTCTGGTTTTGCCACAAGTTTTACAACTCCTTTACTTTTTTTCTTTGCTGCTTGATCAAATAGGTTTTTTAGGTATTTGTTAAAGCTTTCTAAGGTTTGTGTTTCAAGGAGTTCTGCTGCATGTTGAAGTTTTATTGCCTGTGCGCATGCACTGACTCCTAGCATATAGTTGAAGTTTTTATTTCCCCTTCCAAGAGAGGCCATTATTTTCTTTTGTAACATAATTAATCTTGTTTTTGAGCAAGGTCCAAATAAAACTTTTCTATATCTTAGTTCTTCCACATATCTATTAAATAATTTTGTTAGAACATGTCTGACTTCTTCTAATTCTGAAGGAAAATCCAGCATAATTTTTTCAAATTCAAGTTCTTGAAGATAATCTTTTACATCTGGGCTTTCTCTTGTTCTTAATTCAACTTCTTCAATTGAAAGGTTTTGGCAAATCTCTTTTATTTTATGGGTTTCACTTCCTGGCGACGCTGTTAATCCTATTATTTTTGTATTTTCAGATTGATATTTGTATTGTTTAGCAACATAGTTGTAATCATAGTTTTTTGTACAACGATGTGCTTCATCTTCTATGAGTAGAGATACTTCACTTAGATCATATAGTCGTTTTTTTAAGTCGTTTGCAACACATTGAGGGGTTGAGAAAATTATATCTGAAGTTTTCCAGATTTTTTTTCTTTGTTCTGGTTTTATTGCTCCTGTGAATAGTTGCATGTCTGCGAATAGTTCTGGGAGGTGTTTTTGAAAAAAAGTAAGATGTTGTTCTGCTAGGGGTTTTGTTGGAGCAAGAAAAACAATTTTTTGAGTTGGAAATTCTTCCATTCTTCTAATTGTAAGCATTAATGCAATGAGTGTTTTTCCTAATCCTGTTGGAAGCACAACTAAACAATTTTTTTTAATACAAGTTTCAAATATTTTTTGTTGATATTCTCTTGGGGTTATGTCCTGTAGATATTTCATTTTAGAAGAGGATTCTAGATTACAAACATTGCAGCAAGCATTCCTATTAAGGTTATTGTAGCTAAAAATGCCCACATAGTTAAATTTCCAAAAAATATTTTGTTTCCATCTAGATCAGATATTGGAAACATGTTAAAGAATGCATAGTAAATATTAAGTTTTGAAAATAATTCAAATCCAACTAGATATCCTGCAATTGCAAGTAAAAGATTTACGCAAATTCCCGACGCTGCTATCAATCCTATTTGGTATTCTGTTATTTCTGAAAAAGTAAGTGTTCCATGTCTTTTTGCAGCTTTGTATATTTTTGCTTTTACTTCGAAAACTAAGGAAGCCATCCAAACAAAATTATTAAATGGGAATAGAATTAATTTTGAGATTACTGGGATGAATGCTCCTGCGGGAAAAGCATTTTTGAAAGCTTTTTTAGGGGAAAATCCATATCTTTTTAGTTCCCATAAATTTATTTCAATTTTTGAGTCAAGATAATAGGCTGTAATTTTTTTTACTAAAATATTTACCATTATTATTATGAATATGGATAATAGTGAAATTAGGAAAATTTCTTGGTCCTTGAGCAAGTTTGTTAGAAATGCAAGTAGAATTGTCACAATTGTAATGTAAGCGATTTCTTTTTTGTTGAACATCCTTTAGGAAAGAGTAGATTTCTTATAAACTTTTTTATATTCAAGATTATGGAAAAGTATATAAATAAGTTTAACTGGATTTTAGTATGAGAGTAAAAAAAATAACAGATGTGATTGGAACAAAAGTTTATACAGATTCTGGAGATTTTTTCGGAGAGGTTGAAGATGCCAACTTGCAAGAGAATAAGGTTGCTGGTTGGAGGATAAGAGTAGGGGGCAGTGTTATGTCTTTAATTGGCGGTGCGAGAGGAGTGATAATTCCTCATCAATTTGTGAAAGCTGCAAGTGACATTTTCTTAATAAATAAAACTGCATTACCTAGTCAAGATTCTGATTTTGAAGAAATTTCAGAAGATTTAGTATAAATAAATGGCCAATCAAGAAATCTTTTTACAAAACGAGCTTTTTACTAGGTTTGCCTGGCCTTTTTTATTAATTTTCTTTTTAGTATTTGCTATTCTTGAAAAAACAAAAGTTCTTGGAGATGATAAAAAGCAAGTTAATGCTCTTGTTGCTTTTGTAATGGGATTAATTGTTATTAGTGTCGCCTATCCTGTAGAAGTTATTAATAATATGATTTTGTTTTTGACTGTAGGTCTTGTGGTAATGTTTGTAGTATTATTATTATGGGGATTTGCCTTTGGAGATATGAAAGAAGGTTTTAATCCTGCAGGTTGGATGAAGTGGGCTCTAGGAATTATTGCTGGTATTGCAGTGATTGTTGCTGTTCTTTGGGCAACAGGATCAAATGCACAAATTTTAGATTTGCTCTTTGACCAAGGTTGGAGTAGCGGATTTTGGACAAATACAGTATTTGTCGTCGTGGTTGCAGCTGCTCTTGCTGTAATTTTGAAAACTGGCGGAAAGTAAATAAAAATAAATTTTTCGAAACATATTTAAATCTGTTTTCATAAATCTTAATATGTTAAACGGATTAATAATGGCCTCATATGGTTATTTTGAAGGTGGTGAAATTGGCAACATGCTTAACTATTGGGAGCAAGCTGGATTTTTTAGTTATTTATTACCTTTTTTATTAATTTTTGCAATCATCTTTGGGATTCTTAGTCAGATAGGAATGTTTAGAGATAAGGAAAATAATAACAATCGATCTATTAATGGAATAATTGCATTTGTGGTCGCATTAATGTCTTTGCAATTTGATTTTGTTCCAGTGTTCTTTTCAGAAATTTTCCCTAGAATGGGAGTTGGTTTAGCAATCCTTTTATTAGTAATAATTTTCACTGGATTATTTGTTGATCCTAATTCTGGAGGAATGATTTACACTTTGTTGGGAGTAGGGGCTGTAATTCTTATTGTGGTTCTTGTTCAAACAGCAGGGGCTGTGGGGTGGTCTGCAGGATGGTGGTGGCAGGATAATTGGCCAATGGTTGTTGGAGCTGTGTTTATTTTAGTGATTCTAGCAGTTATTGTAGGTACTGGAAGTGATTCTCGTAGAACTGATAGTGAAGCACCTTATGCTAGAGCAGCTAGAGGAAGATAATTAATTATTTTTTAGAAATAGATTTTTTTGCGACTTTCTTTTTCGCAATAACTTTTTTTGTAGGCGCTTTTCTAATGATTTGTGAATTCCTATTTACAACAG
>Ga0075122_10001595_pt1 | contig 15834 bp, 14 predicted proteins | sample AntAceMetag02UKB_FD_69790 | JGI IMG/M metagenome (GOLD analysis project Ga0075122, IMG submission 69790) | Saline lake microbial communities from Ace Lake, Antarctica - Antarctic Ace Lake Metagenome 02UKB | ecosystem: Environmental > Aquatic > Non-marine Saline and Alkaline > Saline | place... | reverse complement strand
AATCAGTTAATCCAGGCATTAATTCAGGTTCTTTTTCAAATACATCCAATGCTGCTCCAGCAAACTTTTTTTCTTTTAAAGCTTCAATTAAAGCAGCCTCATCTACTATTGGACCACGAGAAGTATTAATCAATCGAGCATTAGGCTTAAGTAAAGCTAAACGCTCTTTATTAATTAAATGCTTTGTTTCTTCTGTTAAGGCAGTGTGTAAGCTTACATAATCTGCTTCTTTTAATAAATCATCTAATTCACGGTATTCAAAACCATGTTCTTTTTCTGCTTCTTCATTACGATTCATGTCGTAATAAATAATATTCATATTGAATCCATTCTTCATTCTTAAAGCAACTGCTGTTCCAATTCTACCTAAGCCAACAATACCAAGTGTTTTCTTAGTTATTTCTCCACCTAAAAGTAGTTTTGGACCCCACACTTTATAACTCCCTGCTCGAGTATATTTATCTGCTTCTACAATTCTTCTAGCTATTGCAAAGATCATAGCAACTGCATGATCAGCAACAGTATCTGTTAATACTCCTGGAGTATTAGTTACGATAATATTTCTTTTTTCTGCTTCAGGAACTTTAATATTATTATATCCAACAGCATAATTAGCAATAATCTTTAATTGCTCTCCAGCTGCATCCATAACTTCTCCATTCATTTCTTCTGTTAAAACTGAAATAATAGCATCATTCCCTTTAACCCCTTCTAATAATTCTTCTTTTGATATCTTTCCTTCTGGTCCGACAGTAACATCATGACCTTTTTCTTTTAATAGCTTGACTCCTACTTCTGGAATCTGCCTCGTAACAAATACTTTTGACATAGTTTTTTCTCCTTATTTAATTATTTTTTTTATTCTTGTTTTCAATGGTAGTTCAAAATAAAATGTACTACCCTTATTTTTCGTTAAAACTAAACAACAAAATTAATAATTTTACCTGGTATGTAGATAAATTTCTTAATTTCTTTATCCCCAATCTGTCTCTGAACTTTATCTAGGGCTAAAGCTCTTTCTTTTACTTCTTTTTCACTAGCATCAATATCAATTTCCATAGTAGCCTTAATTTTACCGTTAATCTGAATACCAACCATAATTACATTTTCTTTTACTAGTTTAGCATCATACTTTGGCCATACTTGAAGATGAATGGAATTTTCTTTATTCCATTCATCAAAACCATTCGCCTCTTGCCATAGATCTTCTGCAGTAAAAACTGCAAAAGGAGCAATGATTTTTAAGAAATCACACCAAACATCAAAAGGTATTTTTCCTGACTCTCTAAATACTTTGGCCAAAATCATTATTTGACTAATGGATGTATTCATCTTCAAATCTTGCGCCATTTTTTCTATTTTCTTAATCCCTTGATGTAATTTTTTCTTTAGATTATCGTCTTGATAATCCTTAGAAACTTTATTTCTCATGTTATAGATAGAAGTAACTAATTTTTTGCATGCTCCTAAGCTTGATTCAGAATAAGGGAAATTACCATTATAGGGGCCCAGAAATGCAATATAAAGACGAACTGCATCCGCTCCATAAGTCCTCATTTTCTCTTGCGGCTCGATAACGTTACCCTTGGACTTCGACATTTTAGTGCCGTCTTCAGCTAACAGAATACCGCCATTAGTTCTTTTTTTGTACGGTTCTGGTGTTGGAACTAATTTTTGGTCGTATAAAAATTTATGCCAAAATCGGGAATACAATAAATGCAAGGTAGTATGCTCACTTCCTCCAAAATAATGATCAACTGGTAGCCAATATTTCATCTTTTCAAAATCAGCAAATATTTCATCATTATTAGGATCTATGTAGCGCAAATAATACCAGCAAGAACCTGCCCAATTAGGCATTGTATTAGTTTCCCTTTTAGCAGGAGTGCCATCTTTTGCTTTTGTATTAACCCACTCTTTGTTTCTTGAAAGCGGTGATATCTCATCGCTAATAGGGCTATAGTCTGGCACGTCTGGCAGTTCTAAGGGTAATTTTTTATTAATTTCGTCTTTATCTTTTATTGAGACAATTGCTTCAATACTACCATTTTCTTTATGAATTAAAGGAATCGGCTCTCCCCAATATCTTTGACGCGAAAAAACCCAATCTCTTAAATGGTATGAGTTAGTTTTTTTACCTAAAGAATTATCTTCCAGCCATTTTATAACTTTTTGGAAAGCTTTCTTTGGACTCATTCCGTTTATTAGACCAGAATTTATAATCTCTCCCTTTTCAATATCAGTATATGCGCCAGCTTCAAAATCCCAATTGTCTGCTGGTTTTATAACAGGAATAATAGGAATATCAAATTTCTTTGCAAAATCAAAATCTCTTTCATCGTGAGCAGGCACAGACATGATTGCTCCTGTGCCATAGGAAGATAAAACAAAGTCAGAAATCCAAACAGGAATTTCTTTTTTAGTTGCAGGATTAACTGCATATAACCCAGAAAAAACTCCCGTCTTATCTTTTATTTGTTCAATTCTTTCCAATTCAGTTTTTTGAGATGCTCGCTTGGCATAGTCTTTAACCTTCCTTATTATTTCGTCACTTATTTTAAAATCACCAACAACAATCTTTTTAGTTAATTCGTGTTCAGGAGACAAAATTATACAGGTAGCGCCCCATAAGGTATCGGGTCTGGTTGTAAAAACAGTGAATTTCTCTCCATTGTTCACTTCAAAGTATATTTCTGCGCCTTCGGATCGTCCAATCCAGTTTCTCTGAGCAAGCTTAATAGATTCTGGAAATTCCGTCTGATCTAATCCTTCTATTAGCTTGTCGGCATATTTAGGTATTTTTAAAACCCATTGATTAACTGCTTTACGAATAACAGAGCTCCCGTCACGTTCCGCCACCAAGTTGCCGTTTTCGTCCTTTATAACCTCTTCTTCAGCTAAAACTGTTTTCATCTTCTCGCTCCACCAAACAAAGGTTTTTTTAAATTCAACAAGTCCAGCCTCAAAGAATCTCAAAAATATCCACTGCGTCCATTTGTAATATGATGGATTGGTAGTGTTTATCTCTCTGCTCCAATCGATACCATAGCCCATTTCCTGCATTGATTTTTTATAAAGCTCTGCCAATTCAGCAGTTTTTACGCTTGGATGAGTGCCTGTTTTAATTGCAAAATTTTCAGCGGGCAACCCAAAAGCATCCCATCCCATTGGGAATAAAACATTGTATCCTTTCATTCTTAAAAATCTGGAGTATATTTCCGGTACAGTATATCTCATCATATGACCGACATGCATACTTTTCCCAGAAGGGTAAGGAAACTCAACTAAAATGTATTTTTTTGGTTTCTTAGAAAAATTTTTAGCTGCATAAATATTATCCTTATACCAAAGCTTTTTCCACTTCTCTTCAATTTTCTTAAAATCAAATTCTGTACTCATATTTATAGTATATCACTTATTCGTAAAATTGAGAAAATATTTTTCGTCTTTATTGGGTTATACCCTTCACAAAGAGAAAACAACACAAGGTTATATTTCTCTGTCTTTCTAATTAAAAACAACTTAAATTGCGTTTATTTGAAATTTCAATTTGGAAAATTTTTATGTCATCAATAATTTAATAATTTTCAGCAAATCTCGTGACGACGATACCAGCCGATAATCACTTATATTATTAGAAATCAGCAAATCAATTAATTTCTGTTTTTCACTAAAACCGTATGTACTAAATATGTTATTTACCGATGTATTTTTAATAAATAAAATATCGTTAGCGTCATCACCAATGAACAATATTTCTGGATCATTAACCTTATATTTTCCTTTTATGAGTTGTAATAATTTCTTACTTGGTTTTTGAAAAGCAAAATTTGAATCAAAAATTTCCTCAAAAGGATTACTTAAGTTATTTTCAGCCATCACATTCTGAACGATTGCCTTTTTTGATGTTGTTACAAGAATGCTTTTGATGTTCTTTGTTTTAAGTGCAGAAAGGACTTTCAGGATATTCTTCGTATTTTTGAAAACAGCTGAATTTCCTAAGTCTTTAGTGTATCTTGATAGTTTGCCGGGAAGGATGGGTTCTTCAGCCAACTTTTCAGAAACAAATTCTCTAAAATCTCTTAAACTAATATCGAGAACATGTTTTTTGTAAAGTTGCCAAAAAACAGGAAGACTATCACACAAAACCCCATCCCAATCAGATAAAATAAGTTTTATATTTTTCGCTGTCATAATTTCTCTATCAAATAAGAAAATTGATCTAGTCCTCTCATATCGGGTTTCGCCTCGAGTAATCTTACTAGCGTTCTTTCTAGTTCTTTAGAATAATCTACGTTTAAATCAATAACACTTGCTTTTGATTTAATATTCTGAAGCGTTTTTGATCTCATAAGCTGTTCATTATTACGCCTTAAGGGAACTATAATGTTAAAATTATTTTCTCTGTACAAATCAACAAACGTATTGTAACCAAGAGTAGAAATAGTAACAAAGGACTTTCTTAATTCTTCTTGCATGTTTTTACAGTACTTAGAAATAACCATGTTTTTTCTTTGCTTAGCTAACTTCTTTAATATTTTTAATAATTTTTCGTCCATTAAAGAACCCGTATAGATTCTAATCTCCCAGTTATCCATTCTTCGTAAATTTAACAAAACTTTTATTGTTTTATTATAAAAATCAAAGTTATATTTCCCCCCTCCGCCAAAAACAAGGATTTGATTTCTAGGACAAGGATCTAAGTAACCTAAATATTTAGGAGTTAAATTTAATTTTGAAACAAGCTTATTTTCTAATTTTGTTATCGAAGAATCAGCAAATACAAATATCCCATCAAAGCAATTATTAAGAATGGAAACAAATTCTTTCATTACAGCCATATCCTCGTTATCTATAATATCTCGATACAAACAATAAAACTTGGCTACGCTTTTGTAGGCAGAATATAAAAGCTTAAACTCCTCCTTCAAATAAAGCTTACCGATTGGAAAATGCTCAATAAAAACCAAATCAAATTTTTTGTTTATCCTTAAAAACCTTTCTAAGGCACTTATTCGTCTTTTCTTAATGGCTTTATAGTCTGAGGGATTATTAATACTGTCACCATAACCAAGAATTTTATAAAAAGATAATTTATTATTATTGCAAGCAGAGGAAATATATAAAACCTTATGTCCTGAATTAATTAACTTATCACAAATTAACTCGGCTCGATTTTGATGACCAGTCCCCGAAAAACTGTCTGAAAATACTAAAATTCTTTTTTTATTTTTCTTGATCATTTAGATAATTCCTTAATATAATCCTCTAGCTTTCTAAAATTTGACTTTTCAAAATATTGCCTAACTAAAATATTGTCAGCTTGGCTAAATAGAATATCGTCGTTGATTTTACTTAAAATCATATTAAACGGATACTTAAGATATTTTTTAAAATATTCACACACAATTTCTAAACTAACAGACTCTCCCGATCCAAGATTATATATCATCCTTTTAGCTTGTTCATGAGACTCAATTGACTGACTCAAAATATCTATAACATCATCTATATAAACATAATCACGGAATATTTTTCCATCTCCATAAAGAGTAACTTGCCCGCAATCTTTAATCTGTCTTAAAAGCATAGGAATTACACCAATGTGGTTATAGTATTTTTCCTGATCATCTCCATAAACATTATATATTCTAAAGATATCTAAGCAAATACCGCAATTTCTTGAGAAAAAATTCACTAAATCTTCCTGTATTTTCTTTGACAGACCATAAATTGAAGTCGGTTTTAGTGACACTGATTCATTATTTGGCAAAGCTTGAACAAAATTCTGACACTGAGAGCAAAAAGCTATATTATTTTTAATGAAAATGTCTGATTTCTTGTTACAGTTCTCACAAGTATATTCCCCTTCCCCATAAACCGATCTACTGGAAGTTAAAATTATTTTTTTCAAAGAATTACCATATTCCTTTAAAAAACTCAAAAAGGCTTGTAGGACAACAACATTGTTTTGAATATACTTAACAGAAAAACAGTTTGATTGTTCCCTGGAATTTAGGCTAGCCATATAAACTACAACATCAATCTCGGTTAATTCTTTTTTGTATCTATTAATATCCCCTATGTTCGCTTCAATAATTTTTATATTTCCAGCTTGAAGCAATGCATTATTTTTTTCTCTTTTTTGCTTGGTATCAATAATAAAATTATCAATAATAATAACCTCCATATTTTTACACAACCTCTCAGCTAGTTTATTTCCTAAATAGCCCGCACCCCCAGCTATTAAAATTTTTTTCATATTTTTTTGCGCTCCTTTAAACTAGCAAGATACTCTCTTAGACTGGAACGTATAAAAGACTCTGAAAATCCTTTGCCGTCCTGTATATAAATTGATCTATATTTATTTAAGCCTGTGCTTGTTCTTATATAATCTATGTCCTGCATTACAGAATCATACATTCCAAGCAATTCTTTTTTGCGTTCTATTTGGTCAGTGATGTCAACACAGATATTCGGACAGCTAATCGGAGACCAAACCTCATAGGCAAAAACTTCTGTATCTTTTAGAATGCCTATTTCAATGTTTATCTGAGCAAGATATTGACCGAATAAACGATGTTCTGGATGCATCTCATAATGCCAAGGAACAAAGATGATTTCTGGCTTGAATATCTTTATCTTTTTTTCAATTTTCTTTTCGATAATCCTATCTGATATTTTCTCATTGATCTCGTATAAAAAACTATAACTTTTAATGCCAATTTCTTTTGTCACTTTTTTAACTTCTTTTTCTCTAATACTCACCCTCTTTATCACACTTTTGTATTTTTTTAAAGATTTACTCTGTTCTCCTCTATTTAAATAAAGGCAATGAATTAAACTACCCTTACTGGCAAATCGCAGCAAAACACCTCCACATCCAATAACTTCATCATCGGGATGCGGAGATAAAACTAAAACTCTTTTTTTATCTGGAATATAATTTTTAATCATTTTTTTGGCTTATAATAAATTTTGACAGTCTTTCACAAGTTTTTTCGTATTCATATTGTTTAGCTAATTTTTTAATTTCTTGAATACATGAATCATAATAAGCATTATCAGAAGATAATTTTTCTACAGCTTCAATTATACTATTTACACTATTATCAATCGAACAGCCTATTTTATTTTGTGCTACAAACCTGCCAAGTAACCCGTACTTTGAAGTAATTATCGGCTTCTGATACAAAAGAACATCTCTTATTCTTAACCTCAAAGTCGTATTAGCTTCAAGAGTATCACCGAACATTACAATAATACCTCTTGAGCTAGAAACAACATTAGAACGGCTAAAATAATCTGTGGCCTCATCTGGAAGAATAATCGTTTTTTTCAGCCTCTTTTTTTGTACAAAATCTATAATCTGCTTAAAGTTATCTGTCCCTGATTTATATAAAAAATGTAATTTTATTTTGCTACCTTTTTTTGCAAGAACCTTAAAAGCAAGCAGAAGATTTTTAATATCATAATGATTCCAAACACCGCCATTCCATAAAAATGTCTTACTAGAAGTAGTTTTCCAACGCTTCAAAAACAATGATCGACTAAAACCAATCGGTATTATATCTATTAATTTATTAAATTTATTATGATTTTCATAATTAATTTTTCCTAGCATGAGAAGCTGGCCAATCATTATTTCCTTCTCCTCATAGCTACCCGTAATAATATAATCAGAAAGTGACAGTGCTTCTTTATAACTTTCCATTTGCTCATCTATAAATTTATTCCTCTTAGACTTTGCCATCTTCTTAACCTTTTGGTACTGAAAAGTTTCTATGGGAGTCATCAATGAATCAAAAATCACTGTTTTATTTAAAGACTTGGCTCTGCGAAGAAAATTAGGATCACAACCATACGTGACAAGAAAAGATTTTGATTGAGCTAAGTTTTTTTTAATATTCCTATTTGTAGCAAGTGTAAATTTGATTCTTTTAGATGAAGGGTTAAATGGTTCAGGTGCTATAATTTTAATTTTTAGTCCGTATTTAAAATTCAGAGCATTTGCAATTTCCCAAAGCCGATATCCAATACCCTTCATATTAGAGTTAACCGCGTATTCGCCTGATAGTATTATCAGGTCAAACATTTTTATTTAACTTTTTGTATATATTAAAAATAGAATCAAATAATTGCAAATTATGATTCTCTCTGACATACACCAGAGCATTATCTCCTAAACAGTCTCTCATTGTTTTGCTACAAAATAGTTTATTTGTTTTTCTAGCAAAATCCTTAAGATCGAAACAATCAACTAAAATCCCTCTTTCGTTATTTTTAACTAAATTTCTTACCCCAAAGGTGTTAAATCCAATAACTGGTTTACTTTTGGTAAAAGCCTCAAGTACAACATTACTACATCCTTCATAAAAAGACGTAATGATTAAAAATTTTGACTGCCTTATGTATTGCTTGGTTTTATCACGAGACTGCTGGCCAAGGATAAATAGATTGTCTAATTGTCTAGCCTCTATAAAACTTCTGATGCGTCTAGTGTCTTCGCCATCACCAATTACATATATTTTAATTTTTGGGTTTAATTTCTGAATCATTTCGGCAATTGCACATAAAAAATCAACACCCTTAACCCACTTTATCTTCCCAACCCAAACAATATAGTCTTCCTCCTTCTTTGTTTTGTGCCTATTTATGTCAACACTGTTTGAAATAACACTTACCTTGTCTTTGCTAATTTTAAACCTACGACCCAAGGCGCTTTTAAGGTCTTTAGATTTAGCTATTATAAAGGAAGACTGTCTGAGTGTAATACTCGACATTTTCCGTATGTCTTTTTTTATAGGAAATAAGTAAATATCACTTCCACAAACAGTTTGAACATAGGGAATATCAAGCTTTTTTGCTACAGAGCTAAGTATGAATGTAAAATGATTTAAAAAATTACCATGAATAACGTCTGGTTTATATTTTTTTACAAAATTTAAAACTTCCTTTTCTACCTTTTTGTTTATTTTCTCTGACCAAAATTCGCCTCCTTGAAAAAGATATTTAAACTTTGTTACTCTATTTTTGTGTAAATCCAAATACTCTCCCTTTTCTATTTTTGCGGTTAATTCCTGAGTTATAACCATAACTTCATTTGAACGGGAAGCCATATTAACCACATTCATAAAAGTATTTTCTGCCCCACCTCCTATAGGATAGTATCGACATGAACCAAAAAGAATCCTCATATTATAGTTAGACTAAATTTTTATGACTTCTCAAGCTAAAATTACTAAGCTCTTTATAAGAAAAATATTTGCTTAATAATGGTTTATAATAACGAGTTAAAAGAATATTACCCAAAGCGAATAATGAAGAAGGCTGTCTATGTTCATATTCTTTCCATAGCATTTTCTGACGTAAAACAGAAGCGCTATTTAGTCTTTCTCTCCAAACCCGAGCATGCAATGGTTTTAAACCGTCCATTGCCGCTTTCCATCCTTTCTCGTAGGACAAATAAGTTGCCGACCACCTTATTATATTTTCTTTAATACGATGATGTATTTTTAATTTAGTATTATTATAAAGAAACCATTGCCCGGAAAGTATCATCTCCCTTAATCTTTTATCCGACAATTTACCAATTTGACCAACCATTAAGTTAAGACCACCAAGTCCATCTTTTAGAAGACCGTTTTGGGGATAATTTTTTATCTTCATAAACATAAGTGCTCCACCATGACAATAGGGTTTTTCTATTTTACTCATAAACTCAAAAGTACTACTAAATTTGATTGACTTAAAAAAAGATGAAGATAGCTTTCTGGTGTCGTAACAATGACCGCTGACCGCTAAAAATCTGTCATTTTTCACAAGTTTTAGATTGTTTATGATTATTTGCTGTTGATTCTTGATAATGTATGCATCATCGTCTAGAAAGCCAACTAAACTATCTTTTGCCCCGATATCATTTTTTATAAAATTTATGGCTAAATTATACGACTCTGGCAAAGAGAGCCTTTTTGAATCACGAATCAAGATATAATTAATGTTTTGCCTTTCAAAAAACTCTCCACAAACATAATTACCGTGAACAACCAGTACAATACAAAAATTCAGGCCAAAAAGATTATTCGATACTGATTCAATAGCTTGTTTCGTTTCATTTTCCTCTCCACCACAAACAGAAATAACTACAAATAGATCTATATAGCCACCATTCAATCTTTTTTCGATAGAGAGCTTATGATTTATATTCTTTGCCTCGCTATTTCTAAAATTAATTGATTCCACGTTATCTAATTCTTCCATGTAAGTAAGGATTAAAGAATTTAAATCATTTTTTATTCTAGAAAAATCAACTTTATTAGCACTAATTTGAGAAAAAGCAAAAAGATTATTTTTACTCTCCTGTAAGGCTATTTGAATTTTTTCTTTAATTTGATCTATCTTCATTCTTGTTATATTGAAAGTAATTATTCAATTTATTATTTCTATACTTTTTATAAAACACAATTTTCTGCCAAGTACAGTTCGAAACTTTACTTCGTATAGAATCTATACCGAAAACCTTCACGTCCAAAATCTCATTGCTATTAAAACTAAACTTATCAATAGCATCAATCTTATATTTAAAAAGAAAAGCCAGTGAACGACCTGGCTTAGAGTAAAAAATTCCTATGTATTTAACTAATTTACTGTTTATCCTAATTCCTGTTTCTTCAAGAATCTCTCTAGATAAGGCCCCTAAAATTCCTTCATCTTTTTCAATTGCACCACCTGGGAGATACCATCTCTTATCATCATAATTCTTTTTTACAAACACCAAACCATCTTTCGACTCTAGAAAGACAAACACCCCAATATTTTTACTCTGTGATGTAAAATTCTTCCACATAAAAACTAATTTTTAGTAAGTTCTTAACACTAACACAGTAAAAGCAAAACAACAAATAAAAAAAGATTTTAACCCTAATTCTAGTAATCTCTTAAAATTAGTAGCTACAAAAGTTCGCTCATATAGCAAAAATTAAAACCGGTTAATTTTATTTTCTGTATAAAATTAAATAATAAATTTATCTCTTTTTCGTCTAATTGATCATAATGAACTGAGAAACCAAAACATTCCCATTGCCCTAGATCTATACTGGCAATTATTTTTGAAGAATAGTCAAAAAAAACCGATACTTCTTTGATTGTTTGATGATGGATAATGGGCGTATTGCCACTTGTGGAAACACTAAAACCCAAAAAACCCAAATATGGTAAGTATTCAATAATTTCTGAAGAAGCAATATCCCAAGGAAAAGAAAAAATCGGAAAAAAGTTTCTTTTTGTTTTGAGTTGCCCAATACCTTTCTCTATATTATTCTTGCTACTTGTCAAATCAATCAAATTGCCAAATTCATTTTTTTTAGCAGTACTTGAATTGTTTCTATGCATAAAACCGTGTTGATGTAACTCATAATTTGCAAATCCTTCAAGATATGTAAATAAATCTAATTTGACCAATGCCGGTATAATTTCCAAATTAAATTTTATTTCCCGTTCTGACAGACCATACAGAAGTTCCTCTAGTCTTCTATCTCTTTCAAATACATCGTCAATCCGAATAAATACATTTTTCATTTTTTAAAAACATTAATGATTATTGTTAAACCTCTATTAATACACAGGCAAGATTATGAGTAAATATAGCTATCATCATCTAATTCAAGAATTAATATTCTCCAAATATAATTCTTTGACATCTCTTATCAACTTAAGGAATTTTGGCTGATCAAAGCGCCCCTTTGGCTTAAATTCTCTTGTAATAGCGTCTGGCAGGGCCTTTTTCTATTTTTTAAGATGAGAATAATGTTGCCAGAATCTTTTTTAATATATGACCAATTATAAATAAGCTTTGGCTCAAAATTAAGATTAAAACCAATTTCTTCATTTAATTCTCTTTTTAAAGCATCTAAAACTTTTTCACCAAATTCTACATGACCACCTGGTACATCTTTAACATCTTTGATTGTTTTATAATATAGAACCTTATTGTTAAAACGAAAAATTGCTTTAACACTTAATCTAGGATATTGTTTTGTTTGTTGAAACATATTTAAACCTATTTTTTTATTTTTTTCAATGGTAATTCAAAATAGAATGTACTACCTTTATTTTCACCTTCTGACTTAACCCAAATTTTACCCTTATGAGCTTTAACCATTTTAGCTCCCAAATACAATCCCAAGCCAACTCCTTCAGTATGCATTTTCCCAACATCTCTTCCTCTTGAGAATTTTTCAAAAAGAACTACTTGTTCTTCAGAAGAAATTCCTATTCCTGTATCTTTAATACTAAATAATATTTTATTATTCTTTTCTTTTAATCTAATAGTTATTCCACCTTCTTCAGTATAATGAATTGCATTATCAATTAAGTTTTGAACAACTTGTCTAATTTTTAAAGAATCCATCCTTATTTTACTTAATTTTTCTTTCGGCTTAATAAATCTTAAACGAAGACCCTTATCTTTTACCACCTGATCAAATTCTTTAACAACACTATCAACCATATCCTCAAAAGAAATTGTTTTCCAATCAAAATCTAAACGACCAGATTCGATTCTAGAAACAGTTAGTAAATCTTCTACTAATCTAATTAATCTCTCGTTACTAGAATAAATCTTTTCTAATTGTTCTTTTTGTTTGCCCTTAACTTCTCCCCATGTTCCTTCCATCATCATAGAAACATATCCTTTGATAATAGTTAAAGGGGTTCTTAATTGATGAGAAGCAAGGGAAATAAATTCAGATTTAGCAACATCTAATTGTTTTAATCGAACATTAGCGTCTTTCAATGTTTTTGTCTGACGACTAACTTCTTTTTGAAGAGTTTTAGAAAAATCTTTCATTTCTTCATAGAGTCGAGCATTTTCTATGGCAATACCTGCTTGAGATGCAATAGTTTCTAATGTTTTAATATCCTCATTAGTAAACATATCACCTGATCTTTTTTCTCTCAAAAGGAAAAGACCTACTAATTTCTCTTTCACTAATAAAGGAACTATTAAAGCAGAATCAAGTTTTTCTAATTCTTTAATTAAAAATAAATTTTTATCTAACTCAACGCCTTCTGCATGTTTTCTTCTCATTTCTTCCAAAACCAAAACATCTCTTTGTTTTTTAAAATGATTAAAAACTTTTTCCAATGCTTTCCTTTTTTTAATAGTTACTGAAAATGAATTTTCTTTTAAAATAATTATTTCTAATTTTTTAACTCTTAATGCTTTAGTAATCTTTTCTTTTAAAATACTAATAACTACATCTAAATCTAATGTTCTAGAAACAACATCAGTGATATCAGCCATTAATTCTTGTGGGAGATATTCACCTTTAAATAAAAAAGTATCTGTTGTTTTTTTAAGCCATTCATAAAGAGGTCTAAATCCAATAGCTACTAACAAGGCAACGATTAAACCAGTGATAACTTGTGTTTGTAAAGTATATACTCCACCGAAAATAATTAAACTTACTAGAAAAGCAGACATTGCATAAATTGCAGTTATAGTAATAACGATCAAAGAGAAGATAGTACTTCTTTTAACTGCCATTTTAATATCCATTAAACGATATTTAAGAATAGCGTAAGCAGTTAAAACAACATAGGAAGAGGCCAAAATGTTTCCAAAGGGTGGGAAATTTATATCATACCATAATGGATAGTTAGTCGATCCACCAGCAAAAGACAAGACCATTCCAATGAATATATATTTCATTTGAATTCTCTTTGTTCCTGTAACTTTATTATAATATTTAATTAGCAAATAAGATGAATAAATAGCATAGCCGAAGAAAAAGGTAAGATAAAAATGATATAAAATACCTGGCTCAGCCCAATATCTCATTGAAAATTTAGGTACTAAATCTTTTATGAAATAAGATGAAAACACAAAGAAAGAAAAGAAAGTAGCTAATAAATAACCAGAAGTAATAATTTTCTTTTTCTTTTTTGCTATACCCAACCAAGTAGCAACAAAATGCAAATAAGCTATTGGAGTAAAATTAGCACCAATATGTAATAACTGAAACCATAATAAGGTTGATTCTTTATCTTTAGCTATTGGCCAAAATGTATAGAAATAAGACCAAACAGCAACAGACAAACAAAAGAAAGCAAAAGTTTGATTAATTTTACTATTTCTATTTTTAAAAAATACAAATAAACCTAATATAGTACTAGTAACAGCATTCAATAATCCACTTAATGAAAAATATAAATCCATAATAATAAAAATCCCCGGATTGCTAATTTTATTATAGCAAAATCCGGGGATTTGTAAAAGTTACAGTTAATGTACTAAGCAACACCAATCCCAATTTCGTAAAACCGGGTCGGTTCATCATAAAAACATTTTTCATATTTCCAACCAGCCTCCTCGAAAACCTCTTTTAACTCTCCTAGAAGTGGGTATTGTAAACCCCAACCAGTAGTTTCGCGCAATATATAAGCACAAAGAAGATCTTCATGAGCCATCATCTCCGTTAAAGACGCACCAATCAACCGAGCTCCTTTACGGAAATAAGGCCTGATTTGAGAAAGTAAACCAACTCGTTCTGGTCTTGTAAGTCCACAAAGAATACCGATCAACAATCCATAATCAACATTTCCTTCATACTTTCCATTCAACCTTGTCATACTTTGCTGAACAAAAGAAATATTTGGAAGATTGTTTTCCTTGGTCAACCTTCTCCCTAAAGCAATCGCTTTAGAATCAATATCAATACAATCAATCCTTAAACGATTTCTGTAGGTAGGATTGCGCAAGCACATATCTACACCATTTCGACCAGGTCCGGAACCAATATCTATCATTAAACAGGATTTCTTTCTAGCTAAAACTTCGTTAACATGATAGATAGCATAGTTATTAACCGCATCGTAGCGATTTCGCAACGCTTGTCCACCAGCTAATCCCATCTGAAAGTACTCATCGATAGGCCCGTTTATCTGCTGAAAGTGATACATCTTTTCAAGCATCGTATAGGTTCCAGGATTTTTAGTTAAAGCAGGAATAATCCTGCTATTCTCATGGAAATAGTGAACAACTTTATCCCAGTTAGCTGTCTCTGCGCCATGAGTCCCATCCAAAAACCCTCGGACCAAAATACTTGCTACTTCCTTAGGAATATTTTTAAGTAAATGAAGAGCTTCTGGCGTCTTGAGAAAATGATACTTCGCTTCTGCGGGCAAGTCATAATGCTGCTGCAAATGCTCACATATTTTCGTTTTCCCTGCCATCGCATTTACTAATTGCGGTGAAGCGCCGGAAACAGCATCTATTTCTAGTTTCTTTATTTGATTAGATCTTACCATTTCTAACACCTCCTTTTCATGTTTTAAACCATGTAATTGTTTTACCAATACCAGCTGGAATGATCATACTAATACCCACTACAATCAATCCCAAACAAGTAAACATAACCGCTACAGGAAAAAGTTTTCCTTCAGATATTCTTTCCAACCTTCTTTTAATCATAACAATCTCCCCTTATAAAGGTTTTAACCTAAAAAATTTTCTCAGCTCGTCTATCAAGCTTTTTTTCCGATAATCATTGGAAAATAATTCCTCACAAAATCCAAAAATAAAGAATGGTGACATGGTAACAAAATAAATTATGAATAAAATCGGCGCAAATACCTTTTCTATCGAATCATTTTTTTTCAGTTTCTCGAAAAAGTTCTTCAAATCTTCTACCATAAGCTTCCTCTGATAATCATCGAATAATGAAACAAAAAGACCAACGATGATATGAGCAATCAATGCAGAATAAAAGAAAATCGCCTGACCAATCTTACCTCTTTCATATGGACTATTCATGACAACTACCTCCTCAATTT
>Ga0075122_10001594_pt1 | contig 15837 bp, 27 predicted proteins | sample AntAceMetag02UKB_FD_69790 | JGI IMG/M metagenome (GOLD analysis project Ga0075122, IMG submission 69790) | Saline lake microbial communities from Ace Lake, Antarctica - Antarctic Ace Lake Metagenome 02UKB | ecosystem: Environmental > Aquatic > Non-marine Saline and Alkaline > Saline | place... | reverse complement strand
AATCTACCTCAAACTTATCCCAGTCTGTAGGCTCAGACTTCTTTACTAGCTTCTTGATGAACTTTATATCAGAGTCTAGAAGTTCAGGCCGTTTGTTCGCTTTTATAAGCCACATGAATGCCTTGGCTTTAGCTAGCAGTTCTTCTTGATATTCCACGTCAGGGTATACTTTTATTAGCATATGCTCCAAATGGTTCAAATATACGAAATAGTCACATCTATTAGCATTTGTTACCAAAAGTTGCCATTGCATCTGGTCGTTATAGTAAGCGGGAATCTTTAGATCCAGGGCATTATCATAGAGCTTAGAGCTAAAAGGACATTTTATTTCTACGATAACGTCTCCTTCTTCATTTATTCCATCTAAGGAAGCCATTGCATATTCCCATTCTTTAGAGAATGAAACACATGGAAGCACATAAGTCTCTGTCTTTTTTATGTAAGCCTCTCTAGCAGGCATCTCTGTTCGCTTGCCATGAAGCATAGCAGCATTAGGCTTGTCACCCTCTTTAACGCTTCTTTTCTCCAACCAGAGGATATATTCAGTCTTCCATCTATTCGTTCCGTTGATGATAGCTGTGTCACTGGCTGTAATTTTGCTTTTACGCATCTCTAACCAAGATGCGCTACCCTGTACTAGATGTGTTTCCATGATGTTCCTTTTAAAATTGATGCTATATGGTTTCTGTTGACTTTATATTTTTTAGCTAACGTTCGCATCGAGTTTAGATATGGGAAATATTCTTTTCTAATTGCTTTAACTTGTGCTTCAGAAAGCTTTGCTTTTCCATTTTTAGTGCCTTTATTGGCTTTTTTATGATTAGGTCCTCTAGGAAATAAATTTCTTTCAAGTGCATCTTTAGCGTTTTGTTTTGCATCTCCGATGTATAAATGATCAGGATTAAAGCATGCTTTAATATCACACTTATGAAGCACCATTTTGCCTTTTGGGATTTCTCCTTTCCACAAAATAAAGGCTGCACGATGAGAAGCAAAAAATTTACCGAATCCGCAAATGCCATAGCCATTTGTATTTATAGATCCAGTCCAGATCCAACATCCATTAGAATCAATTGAACGTCTATTAAGCATCCATTTCCTGCGATCCTCATAAGTTTTTTTTCTTTCATCCATCAATACCCCCATTAGAATTATTATTAATACGCTTTTGAATCGAATGTTTTATTGCTGTGTATTTCTCAAGAGTTATGTCTTCTACCTTTTTAACCTGAGCGAACTTTAAGATGCTTTCTCTGTCCTCTTGGCCTAGCTTGTTGAACATGTTTTTTAGGTCATAGAGCTGCTGTCCTGAAAGTTTTGCTTTCTCTTCCTTGATATCCTTAGCATCTATGTCTTCATCAGCAGCAATTCCAAGCATAGCTGTAATAGCGTATCTCCTAGCATAAGTTATAGCTGATCCTCTTTCATGCCATGCGTTCCTAGCGTTGCCTAGATTCTCGAAGTATAAAGGCATAGTGCTTTCTAAGCAGACACCAGACGAGTGATAAAGCTTAGTTATTAGGAAAGTTCTTCCCTCGATCTCGCTGACCAATTGTGTCACAAATAGGCTATGCTTAAGGAGTATTGGTCTTATCATATCTAGTACTGATGGCAGATCAGCGTACATGTAGTTATGGCCTTTAACGGTCTTTGCGACGTTAGTGATCTCGCCTTGGGCTAGCACTAATGCCTCATAGATTGATTCCTTTATAATTGTTGTTGGTTTTTGTTCTTTCTTTTCCATCATTCATCTCCTTTAATTTTATTAGCAAAAGGACTTTTTTTATAGTCCATCTCATCCTCACATTCATACCACTGGTTATCCAGAGTGCAATACATTACGTCTCCAGCCGAGTCAGGTTTAATTTCTTCAGGTGCAGTTTCATTACAGGTAAAGAATAGAAAATCTCCATCAAAGGCCCATTCTTTTAAGTCTTTTCTTTCGATTGGGATTCCTCTGTTGCCAAACCAATCTTGGATAGCTTTAAAATCGTGTATATAATATTTTTTAATTGCTTCAAATTCTCTCATCATTCATCTCCTTTTGATTCAACATAGTGCTTAGCATATGAGTGAACGTTAAAATCAGCGAACTTATCTAAAGCAAGCGTATCTTCAATCATTGTTGTAACATATTCAGCAAAGCTGTCAGCATCAACGTGCTTCTCGTCGCAACTTTCTAAGTAGGCATAGTATTCAGCATCAATTAAATTATTTAGTTGATCCTCTAGTGTGTTCATCTTGGAATCTCCTCTTCTAGTAATAATATGGTAGTTGGTCTAGACTTATAAGGAGCAATCCCTATTTCAGACACTTTCTTATCGCCTACAATCTCTGTGCTGTGGTATACGCAACATGATTGTAATAGCAAAGCGATCAGTAGTAACAAAGAACTAAATGTAATAAATATATATTTTCTTTTCATATTTCACTCATTTTGTATCCCCCCTAATTGGGGGGTTTTTGTTAATATATTTGTATAATGACGACTGTTACAATACTTTGTCAATGAAGATGTTGCGAACCCTCGATAAATATTCTATCCTGCGTTTTCCGTTTTTTTTATTAATTCTGTTGACGTTTATACTAAGGGTGTTATAACATATACCTATAACAACGAGCTAATTTATGAAATTATGTGACTACCTCCGAGACCACAACCTATCTGTCCACCAGTTTTCGTACCTGTCTAAACTGTCTACACCAGTAATATATCGTATCCTAAATAATGCGAATATAGCACCAAGGTCAGCAAAACGCATCCTATCGATTACAAACGGGCAAGTTGATTATAAAAATATAATGTCTTTCAATGGAGCTAAAATTAAATCAGATGAGAATTGAGATACCAGGCAATCCAATACCACTCCAAAGAGCTAGAACGTCTAAAAATATTTTCTATGATCCACAGCTAATAGCAAAGAAAAACTATGCTGCGGAAGTTCTATCGCAACTATCTGATGAACAAAAAGCCCTCTTACCAAGAAAGACTCCAGTCATGATTTCAATGACTTTTACTTTTGGTATGCCAAAGAGTTGGTCTAAAAAAAAGCAAAAAGCGTTAGAATTCACTCCTCATACAGCTAAGAAGGACCTTGACAATCTCATAAAATGGGTCGGAGATTCGTTAAACGGAATTATTTGGGAAGACGATGCCATAATATGGTCAATAAGAGCTTTGAAAATGTGGGGAATTGAAGGTAGTACATCTTTAGAAATCAAGGAGCTAAAATGAAAATAAGAATAAAAATCAAAGGCGACGACACAAAAAAATACGAAAACATGCTGTTTGTCCACGATGAGTATATTTTCTCTAAGGCCAATAAAGAGCTGCAAGCGTCCGTGGAAAATGCTTGTGTGGAATCAGGAATAGAAGCTATCGAAGATGTTAAGCTTTTTGCGCAGTTCGAGTGGTAGCGGTATGAAATATCTAGTTTTTGGTGGAGATTCTTTTTATCCTGGTGGGGGCATGGACGATTTTTTGTTTGATTCAGACTCATTGGAAGCCGCTAAGAAAAGAGTTCTAGACGAGGGACCTATAGACTGGATACAAATAGTGGAACTGTCAACTTATGAAATTATATGCGAAAGACATTGCGATATACATAGCAGTAAGACTTATGTCGAATCGGAATGGTGGGAAAAAGAGGACAGCCAAAGTGAATAACAGATTTGTGGGTCATAGACAAACAACCCACAAAATGACAATTCTCTAGAAGCCCCAGCCATACTTAATATTCACAGCCGGAACTAGCGATAAAAAATGATTTGTCATAAATTTATTTAATAGAAGGCAAAAAAAATGAAACAAACTGAAGATGTATTTCAAATGTTTTACAAAGGTCTACACGCTTTTGTAATCTTACTATGCTTAGGAGTGATAATATGGCTTTTATTCCATTAATAATAGCGTTCGGCTTTGGTATAGGCTTGAACCCACCGATAGACATACATATACCACCAACGGAAGAGATTGTTCTCGAGATAGAGGAACAGAAAAAGGCTAATAACCCTAAACCGGAGATCGAAGGATGATTTGTAAGATATGCGAAAAGAAGGCTTCTTATGATAGAAGGTACGATGCTTATTACTGTACGAGATGTAATGAATGGATTGAGAAAGTTTGTAAGCATGAAAAATGCGAATTTTGCAGAGATAGACCAGAAAAGCCAGTGCCTAATGCCTAAGAAGGGGAAAGAACTCCAAGAAGAGTCAGATAGAAAAGAAAGAATAAGTAAAGGATGGGCAGCACGAGCAGAATTGCAAATGCCAGATCCTTTCGGTGGGCCTATTCACCGCTTTAAGACAGAAGAAGAGATATACCAAGGCTTTGCTAATGTCGTCTTTGATAAAATAATAGAAGCCTTAGACGAATCCGTTTATCAATACACAATAGATAGCGATGTTTGTGGCTCAGGCTGCTGCTCAGAAAAGGTAGAACTAATAGACGTTGATGAGTTTAAAAGAGTTTTAAGAGAAAAAGCTAACCAGGAGAATGATGATGGATAAGGATGCTATAACGACGAACAGCGATATTTTTGTAGATGCCTATGGACAGGTTGCGGAGGCAACGAATGAAAAAGTGGCGTTTACCTCTATGCTGTTTACAACTGCAGTATTAGCTGCACGGGTTAGCCTTTCAGAAGACTCGCTACTTGTCTTGGTAGAGGAATTCAAAAAAATTGCATTAGAAGTCTTTAGAAAGGAAAACAAAGATAAATGGATAAAGAAACTTTAAAGAAGAATGTCGATGCGTATGCAGAAACGTTTGATCAAATAGCGATGGAGACTAGCCCACAATCAGCTTTAGCTTCTATGATGTCGGCTGCTGCTATATATCTAGGTAAGCTTAGTGTTTCAGAAGAAGGTATAAACGCTTTGATAGCAGGACAAAAACAAATTGCATTAGATGTTTATAATGAGGTAAACAAAGAACAGATAACTCAAACATTCGCTGAACTTAAGAAAGCTGCTGTTGATGGCTCTCTTCTAGATCTGCTTAAGCAAAAAGATAAAGATGAAATGGATTAGCGTTAAAGATGGATTGCCAAGTAAAAATCAAGTCGTTTTGACTATTTATGATGCGACAGAATGGGTAGCAGAAGGAGGGTTCAAGCATAAACTCTTGGCATATGTAGACCTTTGCGATGATGGGAAATATTATTTTATGGACGAATCTAGAGCTACTTCTTATTCCCCGACTCACTGGATGCCATTGCCTCCTAAGCCAAAAAAGAAAAAGATGACTAAAAGCAAAAAGAAACCCCTCTTATTAGTCATTACCCATAAGCTCGACATTGCCCCATATGTTGAGGCGTGCATGAAGAGACTATTCAGCATCGCAAATGAACTAGGCCTCCAGGGGGACAAGGTCTCTGACTTGATTTACACTGGAACAAATAAAGAAGATCCACTCTCAGTAGCCTCGAGCTTTCACTGGTTAATTGAAGTAGACGATGAATGAGGATTGCATTTCTCCTAAAGGCACTGGGTTTAGCTTTAGTTGTTTTATTCGTGCTTATTAGTGTTTGCTTATTGGAATAGTGCAAAGATCAGCAAGAATAATCTTTCCTCTTGCTTTATCATAGGAAATATTTTATCTTAAAAAGAAAACGAGGTTATAATGCCTGCTGCTAAAGGGAACTCTTACTCTGCTAATAGAAAGATTAATCCTATGTATTCAGATGATGAAATAGCCGTTATTATTGATGATCTATTAGAATGGGCTTATTCAGATAATGGTATTTATATCTCTACTTATGTCTATGAAAAATATAAAAGAGCAAAGTCTTGGTTGTATCAATTGTCGGATCATCACCCAGAATTAAAAGACGCTCTAGATACTACCAGAGAGCTAATTGCAGGAAAGATAGGTAACCATTGTTTCATTGGAGATAGGAATTCTGCCTTCGGAGAAAAGATTTTACCTATCTATTGCAAGATCTATAAAGAAGAGACGGTAAGGAAAGCTCAGCTAGCTAAACAGTCTCAAAGCGACATGCAAGCAACAGCAGATCAATTTGTTCAAGCTATTAAAGCTAATAAGCTCTTAGATCTACTGAAGCAAGACGATAAGGACGCTTAGGCTAATAGGCTAATTCTTCCCCCTTAATGTGTTTCTCACACGAATTACAGATAAAATCTTCAGGGTTATCACAAATATCCTCAAGTTCCCCCTCATTACCACACTCGATACAAGAAAAGAATTCATATAGTTTATTGTCGTCATGTACCATAGAAACCTGAAATTCTGCATTAGTAAAGAAGACAAACCCGCTATCTCTATTCATCATGATTGATAAATCTTCATTGGAGAAGTCATTAGGGAGTCCGTTTTCTCTTAAAGCTCTTATGAGTTTCTCAACCTCAATTAGTTCTCTATACCCGAAATCTTTTAAATCTGATGTGACTATTGGTGTGTTACTCATGTTATTCCTGTTGGTTAGTTTGTTATGTATGTTATACTATCAGTTGACAGTAATTAAGGCAAGTAGTATTATAACAGCATCATAGCAAAGGAGTTATAACATGCAGGCTAGGAAAACTTGTTATCAAAAGCCTAGAGATTGGCAGAGTCCTAAAGAAAAACCAGAAACATACGCACTTGTGGAACTAAGGATTGCAGGAAAGAAAGGGCTATTTCCTGGATGGTGGACGGGCAGCGATTGGGACGGGCGACGAGTACAGAGAGGCGATATCGTCGAAGAATGGAGAATGCAACGTAAATACTACGATTAAGCAGAAAATATAACTAGCTGTAAACCAGCAACTTAGTATCAACCTTACACCGTATGGATACCAGGAATAATATATGAGGAAGTCTTTAAAGATATTACAAGCACTGGGGATATCAGGAGTTACGCTAATTATAATAGGTGGGACTATTATGTTAGTAGAGCGATTCCCAATTCCAGGGTGCATTATGATTATGATATGCGTTATAGTTATGTTAACTACAGTATTTTATGGGTGCATTAAATGAGCAAAGAGGATCTAGCGTTACTAGACGATAAGACCTGGAGAATGAACAATCTCTATCGCATCGTAGACAAAAAGGGTGACTCAATCAAGTTTAAGCTAAACTACGTGCAACAGGAAGTACTTAAAGGCTTGCATAACAGGAACTTAATCTTGAAAGCTAGGCAACTTGGCATGTCAACTTTCTCTGTTCTCTACATGCTAGATGAGACCATATTTAAATCGAACCTATCAGCAGGCATTGTATCGTACTCATTAGAACACGCACAGCACATCTTTAAGCGCATATTAGGCCATGCCCTTGACAATCTTACACCATTCGCAAAAGAGCTAGCAGGCGTCATACAACGCAGTGCTAGAGAGATAACGTTTAGAAACGGATCTTTTCTTAGAGTAGATACAACCTTAAGAGGTGGAGCTTATCAGTCTGTGCTTGTGTCTGAGTTTGGTAAAACATGTGCTAGGAATCCAATAAAAGCTGAAGAAGTAATGACAGGTACATTGCAAGCTGTTCCAGTTGATGGAAGTGTGATTATAGAGTCCACTGGAGAAGGCAATTCTGGATTCTATGCAGAGATGGTTAATGCAGCGGCTCAAAGAGGCAATGAAAACTTATCTCCGCTTGAGTATAAACTCTTTTTTTTCCCTTGGTATTTGGAATCGCTATACTCTATATGAAAGAAGTGTAGTTTATATTCTAAACATGTAGTATACTTATTTTCATATAGACAAGGTGATATATGGAATATGGAAGACTAACAATAATTGATCCTATAAAAGATGAAAAAGATAAAGTTTTGTGCTTATGCGATTGTGGAAATAAAAAGAGAGTAAATATTTATAGTTTAAAATCTGGAAAGACTAAAAGCTGTGGTTGCATTCATAAAGAATTTCTTGTTGCACTTCATAAAAGCAAAAAAGTTAAGACTAAAGGTAATTTTGAGGAATACATAGGAAAGGCTTATGGAAGACTAGCTGTTATTGAAGGGGCTAAAGAATTTGGGATTAAAGTTAAATGTAAATGTTCTTGTGGTAATGAAAGTTTTCCGAGTATTCATGCTTTATTAGCTAATCGAATTAAAAGTTGTGGTTGTCTCAAGAAAGAAAAAATGAAGATAGAAGCAAAGAAGCGTTTTACTGGTAAAGTTCCTGTAAGTTTTATGGATTATACAGGAAGAAGAATAGGGATGGTTAGAGTTTTAAGACGTATTGAAGACACTAGACAGTATACAACTACATATTTATGTAAGTGTGATTGTGGAACAGAATTTAAAACTGAAATATCATCATTAAGAAGGGCAACATATAAAATATGTACATGTGGTTATAAACGACATCCTTTAAAAAGCGTTTTACAATCGATGATAGAAAGGTGTGAAAACCCTAATATATTATCTTATAAATGGTATGGAGCTAAAGGTATTTCAGTTTGTGAAGAATGGAAGAAATATCCAATTAAATTTATAAATTGGGCTATTAAAAACGGTTGGAAACAGCATAAAGATTTGCCTAGAAAAGCAAGATTGACGATAGATAGAGTTGATTCTTCAAAAGGCTATTGCCCTGAAAATTGTCATTGGATAACTCTATCTGAAAACTCGAAAAAAGCAATGGATGATAGGTGGCACAATGACAAGTAACATAACTATTTCTCATGAACAAGAGCAGTATTTTAAAAAGATAGAAGAATCAGAAAACATAAAATTAACTAGTGGACAACGCAGGTGGTATTGTCATCAACAAAGCATACTTGGCGATAAGATATGTCAAGAGTTTCCAAGCACTATAACGGAAGCCTTTTTAAGCAACTCTGACGCCTATTACTTCCAACAGCACATAGAAAGAGCCTATAACGACAGTCGATGCCTTAGCACGCCCTTATATGATGCATTAGAGCTAGTCTATGTAGCAATGGATATAGGAGTAAACGACTTAACGGTAATGACGTTCTTCCAGGTGGTACATGGCGAGATCAGAATTATAGATTATTATGAGGACAACAATAAGGGGGTAGATTTCTATGCTAATTTCCTTTTACAAGATAAGAAGTATATATATAGCACTATCTTTCTTCCACATGATGCAGCGAGACGAGATGGGATTGTCGTAGAAAACACCTATGAGCGAGACTTTAAACGGTTATTGCAACATACAAACACAAGGTTTATAGTTTTAAAGCGAACAGACAAGAACCTAAATATCTCAAATGCAAAAATCAAGATGGATAGATGTGTATTTGCTATTAATCGAGTAAAGCCACTTTTGACGCAAATAGGTAAGTATAGGAAGAAATGGAGTGAACAATATGGGAAATATTTAGATGAACCATACCATAATGTAGCTAGCAACTATGCAGATAGTTTCATCTATGCAATGCAAGCAGTGGCACATATAGAGCGAGCAGGCACGCTAGCAGGTTCACTTATGAAGCATAAAGAGGCTACAGAGAACAGACGGTATCAGCTTTAGGTTAGTAATCGGTATCGGTATATCCATAATATTTGATAGACATTTTCTTTTTATAGTTCCCGATTCCGACTAGAATTAATCTTGTCTTGTTATGAATAGTAAATCCTTTGCCCGATTGCTTTTTAGCGACCTCAAGCCACTCATCCTTTGCCCACTTTTTGCAAAACTTTCTTTTAGTTAATTGTTTACGTTTCATTTATATTTTTACTATTACCTGCATATCATTGAATGTATAATCGAACATAGACATACGCCTTAACAAGTTAGACTTAGACGAATAACCTGTTTTCTCAAGAATAGTATCACAATGTTCTTTGTTTTTATATGATTCATGAATAATTCGATCTCTTTCACTAGCAGAACGACGGATAGCCAATCTTTTTTTTAATCCCATCTTTTTCATTCTATAGGATGGATTAAAGTTTAAAAGTTTATTGATTTCTTCTTGCGTATGACCATTCTCGTATAATTTTTTAATATACGCATCACTTACTTCCTCTCGTTTCATCCATTTCCCTGATTCGCCATATCGAGGCATTTCAAGGGCTTCTTCAAAACTCTTGCCGCTTTTAATTCTAGCTCTCATCATAGAATAGTCAATTTTTAGGTAAAAACACCATTCTTTCAATAACTTGATTTTACCATCATATGGAATACCATAAGTGTTTAACATGGCAGCATGTCTATTTTTTTTCATTAACTCTTTAGTTGAAATTAAAAAACAATTCATAGGATTAAATTCTTTTTTGCCTGCTTTTATATCAATAGTTTTCCCTTTTTCCCACCTATGAAGTTCTAACCATTTTATGAAATTGCTAGCTGAATTTCTCCATAGATCACAACATGTATATCCATTTGCCCCATAGATAGAAAAAGATTGACTTTTAGGATTATGACACTTATGTACTAACGCTATCCACAGCTTATAAGCGAAATGACTAGATAAGTTATGTTTAGAGGGATATAAGCTAGCGTTTACGTAACGAGAGTTATTTTTACAAACATAACATCCACAACTAATAGTATGGCCTTTTCTAATAGAATCAGCAGCAACCCAAATTTTAGAACCACATTCGCAAATGCAAAACCATTCTCTATATTTATGGCCATTAGTCCACTCAGAGATTCGCCACTTATCTTGAACATTAAGGCGACCAAATTTCTTACCCCCAATATAAAATTCACTTCTTCTAAAAACACAATTAGGACATTCATAAACAAAGCCTGCTGATAAATCAGATTGGCGACGAATAAACTTTTCTTTGCAATCACATTCCAAGAGATATTCTTTAGAAGGATATTTCCTAGTATCATTTTTTCTATAATGTCTATTGATTACAGTCGTACGACCAAATCTGTTACCGATAAGGTTTAAGGGAGCAGGCATAAGTTAAATTCCTATTATGATAGTTACAATTGGTCATTTGATTTTAAGATATACTTATTAGCGCAACGAATCAATAAGTTTCAGCCATGAAAAAGAGAAAAGCTATTTTCTGGAGTTATGAGCAAATCATAATAATCTGCCCTAAGTCGTTATAATCCAATATCTAACATAAAAATAACATTGACATTATCAATTTTAAAATATAATTTTAATTTAAGTTAAATACCTTAACTTAAGGTGGCTATGTTAAATGATAGAGAACTGCTTGGAGAATTCCAAGAAAATTATAGATATGCTCATGACTATTGGAGTCCATTTGTTAAAGATGCGCAAGTATATACGCTTGCATCATCTGGTTATACATGGAGAAATGACGAGTTAAAAGCGCTTCAAAAAGAAGGGCGAGAACCACTTGAACTAAATATCATGAGGAGACCATTACAGTTCTTTTCGGGATATCTAAGAGACAACCTAAATAGTGTTGTTATATCGCCTGTAGAAGGTAGCGATCAAAAGACAGCAGATCAATTTACAAAATTAAGTTATTACACATGGGATAAGGGCGAAGGATACTCAACTTTCCTAGATGCATGTGACGAGGGATTCAAATCGGGGATATCGCTATGTGGGCTTAGAATGGACTATTCGAGAGACTTCATAAATGGGGAGATCTCTTTCTTCAAGAGAACATATAATTCGTTCTTTCTAGATCCAACATTTGAAAGAATAGACTTAAAAGATTGTGGCTTTGCAGTTACAAGAGATTTAATGGATAGGAATATCATAGGCCAGCTCCTTCCGTTTATAGATCCTAAGCAAATAGCAGATATTCATACATCATTTAGAGATGATAAGTTCCTATCATATCACCCTAACTTTACAGTACTTAGCAGAAACAGAAACCTCCTAGCATACGATCAATATTACAGACGTATATCAAAGAAACGCAAATTTTTAGTAGACCAGGAAAGCTCATATTATAGAGATATAACAGACCTCGAGCCAGAAGAAAGAAAGAAACTAGAGACTGGGATTTACAGAATACGCAAATTACATGAAGAAGCAGAAATGTTAGGTATCGAAAAGCGTGATTTACCCCCCATTGTAGATATACAAACCGTTGACAGGGATTTCATTGAACTAAATATAATGTTGAATGGCCAACCTGTTTATACAGGAGAAGATAAGACAGGGATAAATCAAACGTATCCGTTCGCACCAGTACTATGCTACCTCGAACCGAGTGTATGGGAAGCATCACAAAGGATTCAAGGATTAGCCTCAACGCTTTATTCTGCGCAGAGACAGTTTAATAAACGGCACATGAAGATTGTGGATATGATGGATAGCACGATATCTACTGGATATAAGTATTTAATCGGCTCTGTACCCGATGTGGAAGATCTACAACAATCAGGGCAAAACAAGATAATTGGTGTTGATCCTGAGAATGCGCCTGAAGGCTTAAACTCTGTTCAAGAACTTCAAGGAGGAACGGCTAATCCTTCTTTAATTGAGTATCAAAGCATACTCGATCAGTTAACACTTACATTGTCTAATGTAAATGAATCTGTTTTAGGGATTGACGATAAGGGAAACACACAAGTATCAGGCAGATTAGCACAAGTTAGAATAGGTCAAGGGCTTAGATCAAACCGAAAAATATTTGATAACGTAGAAGTCACCCAAAAGGTCTTAGGTGGCTTAGTCCTTAAAGCAATTCAAAATCATTATCCTCCAGGAAAAGTAAAGCGAATTATCGGAGAAGAGCCAACCGAACAATTCTATAAAAAAGAATTTGAGCAATACGATGCAGTTATAAAAGAAGGCGTAAGATCACAATCACAAAAAGATGCTTATTACTATGAACTAGTAAATCTTAAGCGAGAAGGAATAGTTGATGTACCACAAGGCGAGATAGTTAAATCACTGCAAATGGCTGGCATGTCGGATCTCGAGGAAGCGATTTCTAAACAGGAACAGCAAGCACAGCAACAAGCACAAGAAACACAAAGAAAACAAGATGATCTTATAGCAGCGACAACAGCGGAGAAGAACGCATTAGCGCATGAGAGAGATACAAGAGCAGATGCAAATGAAGGCTTAAGAATCGAGAGAACATCGGAGGCAGTTCAGAACCAGAGCTTAGCAGAACTGAATAAAGCAAAAGCTATCGTTGAGCTTTCTAAACTACATGAAGATAGGCTTATACAGGCATTAGAACTTGTTAACCAAATACATGTGCAAGAGCAAGAACAAATTGCTCAAAAAGAGGGCTTAGTAGATGCAGAATCAGAAAAAGAAGCAAGTAAGCCTCAAGGACAAGTTAATGCAACGCAACAAGCGTCTCCTCAACAAATTCAACCATAAATCTTAGGAGGATATAAATGGAAAAAATGAAAAAGATGGACTCAGGAAAGGGGATATATAGTTATTCTAAGAATCCAATGAGCCAACCAAGTAGAACAAGCAGCGCTATAGGCCCTTCTTCTAATGCTGATGCTCAGAAAGCTAATAAGCTTTTACAAAAAGCACATGCAGAGAAAGAGTCTCTACGTGGAAAAAGCGGAAAGTAAATAGGTAACGCCATGCGAATGATGCAAGATCCAGTTAGCAAATTAATACTACCTCAAAAATTCATCGATGAAAAAACATCGTTAACAAATGAAATAAAACGAATTGTTGAGTATGTAGTTAATACGCATAGCAGTGTAAGAGAACCGTATTTCCTTACATTTCATGCTAAGTTTGACTCTATGAATCCCAAAGAATTTCGCATTTCAGAACCAAAGATAACAAAGAAGATTCCAGGCTTTAAATCTAATTCAATGGTTTATTGGGTTAGTAATGAGAGAGGAATATGTGAACTTCTATGGATGGTAGCTCCTAAACTGAAAGGGGAGAAACTAAAAGTAGAATTCAATGAAAAAGGTGTCGCCTACCTACAAGCAAAGGGCGCAATGCCATCGTAAGAGGCTGTCTTACGTACAATCGGGGAAAATATGGATACAGATACCGAAACTGTACAAGAGCAAGTGCAGGAAGAAACACAAGTTGTAAATCAAGAGCCAGTGGCGACCGATGAACAAGTTGTAGAAAACCAAGAAGCACAAGCAGAAGAACCTGTTAAAGAACAAAATGTACCTCTATCAGCCCTTCAAAAGGAAAGGCGAAAGAGACAGGATGCAGAGCAGGAACTAAAAGTATATAGAGAGCATCAATTAAAACAGGTGCAACAGCAAGTACCAGTGGAAGAAGACGAAAGCCAGTATGAGCCTGTGACAAAAGCAGAGCTTAAGAAACAACAAGTGCAGATGATGCGTGATGTTGAAGAAAAATCATGGATTCGCCAAAACCCTGAAAAAGCTGAAGTAATAAACGAAAAATTAGCTAACTTTTTAAAAAAGAGACCAAATTTAGCGGCAGCGATAGAAGCAGCGCCAAACAGATATGAAGAAGCATGGGAGTTGATGGACAAATTAAGTCCAAAGCAAAAAGCAGCTTTGACAAGTCCGCAGGCTACTAAGAAAGTAACCCCGAATTCACCTTCAGGGTCACCAAAAGCAGCAGGGATAAATCAAGCTGTAGATTTAATGAACATGTCGGATTCAGAATTTGCAGCGTGGAGAAAGACTAAACGCAGTCACAGGTAAGGTCTCCAATAAGAGGATATTATGGGAGTAACAACAACCACACAGTATGGTCCTATGGCCGACAGATGGGCGCATAGAGCATTACTACAAAGATCAAAACCAAGAAATGTTCACAATATGTTTGGTAGAGCATTTACCTTACCACAAAAAAACACTGATACAATGGCATTTAGAAGACAAGAGAACTTGAATTCAGATCCAGTTGTATTATCAGAAGATGCTGATCCAGCACCAGAACAAGTACAAAAATTTGATATCAACGTAACAGTGCAAGAATTTGGTAAAGTAGTATTACTTTCCAGAAAAGTATTGTTAGTCGTTGAAGATGATACAGCAAATGAAACAGTGGATAATTTATCTCAAACCATGCATACTATGCTAGATAAAGTTACACGTGATGTTTTCGAATCTGCTGTACCACAAATTTCATGCCTTAACGGTGTAAATGGAAATGCGATTACAGAATTAACACAAATTGATGTTAATAGAGCAATTGCGTATCTAGATGAAAATGATACAGAGAAAATGACACCAACAATAGAGGGAACTTCACGTTTCGGAACTGGACCTGTGGAAGCAGCGTACTGGGTTACATCACACGTAAAAGTTAAACCTGATATTAGAGCATTAGATGCATTCATTCCTACTTCACAGTATGGAAGTCAAGAGCCAGTTCTACAAGCTGAATTTGGTTCTACAGATGAAGCTAGATGGGTAACATCTACACTAGTAAATGCTACAACAGCAGCAGCTCCCGTATATAGCAACACTTTTATTGGTGCAAATGCATATGGATATGTTGGACTAGATGAAGTTTCTACAGAAATGATCTTAAAGCCACTTGGATTTAATGATTATTTAAACCGATTCCAGTCAATGGGATTCACTGCTTATTTTAACGCAGCAATTCTAGATGATTCGCATATCGTAACATTGCTATCAACAAAAGCGTAACATAAGGAGAAAAAAATTATGTCAGATTTATTTGAAGGTCAAACAATGACTGAAGCTTTTAAACTTATCTCTGGAGGAGCAGCCTATACATTAACATTAGGTTTTGATGCCGATAAAATAGAAGTTTTTAACTTAACCGATTGGACAGGAACAGCAGATGCTTTTCCTATTTCAACTTGGTTCAAAGATCAAACAACAGCAGCACATGTATATCAACAAGTAGTTATCGATTCATCAGCAGGTGCATCTTTCAACTTTTTGGATGCAGCAACTAATGGTTTTACACCAGCTAATACAAGTGGTGGAGTAACTGAATATCGCACAGCAATAACAGGTGTATCACAAGCTGATCCATGTGTAGTTACAGCGGTAGCTCATGGAATGGCAACAGGTTGG
>Ga0075122_10001590_pt1 | contig 15934 bp, 15 predicted proteins | sample AntAceMetag02UKB_FD_69790 | JGI IMG/M metagenome (GOLD analysis project Ga0075122, IMG submission 69790) | Saline lake microbial communities from Ace Lake, Antarctica - Antarctic Ace Lake Metagenome 02UKB | ecosystem: Environmental > Aquatic > Non-marine Saline and Alkaline > Saline | place... | reverse complement strand
GGCCAGCCGCTTCAACACAAACCATCGCAACCGGCTGTTTAATCTGGTGGAAGCGTATATCGGAACCATGCCGGATACAGCGCGGAGCGCCAAAATGGCACAATTCGAGCGCCATCTGACAGAGACACATTTCTGCTGGATTGGTGGTAACGGCCCGGATGATCCGTTTTACTATCGGATCCAGAGCCCTGTCATTTTTATCGAATTCGATCATCACCCGGGCCTGTTTCTGACCAACACTGAAGCCTTGAAATACCACGTGCATACGATCGTGCGCACACCCAACGGCAACGACTATGGCCTGGACCTCATGCGTCAGCACTACCAGAACTCACACAGGCATAAAGATGGATTCAAACACGACCATGTCTGAATAAAAAATGTCAAGTAGCTAAAATGCATGCACTGTATGTCTCTGCTATCCACATTTGTGACATCCACATACGCGACAATTTGTGAGACCACTTCACCTTATAAGTCTACTGCTAAAACAAACCTAACTGGGTGTCCACGTATTACGATACCACTTCAATGAAAACTGGCGTAATTTACATCACATTAGCTAAGTGTTAATTATTTCCATCCCAATAATACGTTGCTCATCAAGTATTTCAGCCAGAAACGAAGTCTCTGTCAGAAGGTTAGTCAAGACGGCCCGTAAGACAACAATTTCCTGTTTATAGCCTGTTGACTCCAAAGTCGTCCTTGATACAAAACTCTTTCCGTATTCTCTCTGCTTTTTCTGCAGATCTATATTTATCTCATTCAAACGATTATTGATTTTATGGCAGATATCAAAATTGCCATCTTTTTTTGCTTTTTCCAGCTCTATTTGCATAGCGGCCGGCACGAATCGATATGTAATAATGCACAATTCAGGTTCACTGGTGCTCTCAAAATCATCATGTTTGTCGATCAATTCCTTTAAGCACCAAGTTAATTGCAACGACTTTTTGAGCAAAATGTCATATCCCTTCTTCCCCAGCATCTTTACTGAAAACCACAGTTTCAGAGCGTTGAACCTTCTTGAGCCCTCTAGTGAAGTTGCTCCCAGATCCACAGATCCTTTTCTTAATATATAATTGGTACTATGTCTTAAAAGATCCAGTGCGTGGGGATCTCTGAATATTACAGATCCATGGGCCATCGGAAGATATAAGAGCTTGTGCCCATCAAGAGCTATGGAGTCTGAAAATTCAATTCCCTTTAATACATTTCTGATATCATCAGAGAGTAGAAACGCTCCTCCCCATGCCGCATCCACATGAAACCAGATATTTTCTTCTCTTGCGATTTCTGCCAGTTCTTCCAGAGGATCAATATTGCCGGTTTCAGTCGTACCTGCAATTCCGATCATTGCCATGATAAGTACATTGTCCTGCTTCAACTGAATGATCCTCTCCCGTAAACAGTCGATTTTAATTTTATTACAGCGATCAACCGGAATTTTAACAATGTTATCTTCTCCTAACCCCAGTAATCCCACTGCTTTTTCAATAGAATAATGAACTCTTTGTGAAGCAAGAACCACCACATCAGAATATTCACTTTGCTGCAAACTTTTTAAAAAACCAAGCTTTCGTATTCCTGGAATCGCTTTTTCTCTGGCCACAGCAAGTGCTGTCAGATTTCCGATCGTTCCGCCACTAGTTGTATTTCCCAGGGCAATAGTTTCATCATGGATAACACTTTTGTAAAACGCTGCAGGTTTATTATAGGCAAGTCGATGCATCCAAGCCATTGTCTGCTTTTCTACAAAGGAAGAAGCAAGAGCCGTTTCAATTTTCACCTGGTTTTGATTCATGGAAGTAATCAGAATATCCACGACGACAGAAAACCAGGGAACTCCAGTTGTCATATGACCAATATATCGTGGGTTATTGATTCTAACGGAATTGTCCAGAATTTTTTCACGACATTCCTGAAAGACATTTTCAATGTGTTCTCCCCTTTCAGGAATATCAATTTCACCCAACAATATCGCCAACTCTGGTAACGAAATATCAGCATGAATCTTCTCCTTTTCAGGATTTCTTAGCCAATCCAATGCCAGTTCCATGGCTGTTTCTCCCCATTTCCTAAAGGTCTTATTATTTCCTGGACCCACAAAGAATTTACGCCTCAGTTCTTCTATTTCATTATCATCTGGAAAATGGTTGTGTAATATATCGGGTATTAAATTTTTCATTTCAATAAGATCTAGATATAGATATAGATATTTCTTTTTGTGTTAGCAGCTCTTAAAATAAATAATATCCTGTGCAACCTAAACGAGCTGGATTGATTCAGATTCCTGATCAAAATCGTGATGGCTTGATAATAAAAACACACTAACTCGAATAAGCTTTTTTTAATGGTTATTTTTACCAAATCATCTACTCAAAACAATAATTGTCCAAATTTTATTCGCGGCGGGACGCCTCTCTCAACGCGTTTTCTCTATACCAATGGGAAACACTTAGATGGGGTTATCCCGAGCAATCGGATTTTGTGGATTAGCGGATCCGGTGTTATGAGCGTGATCGCGAAGGGCGCCTGATCCCCAATCTCACTATTTTTGCGTCCAGAGTTGTGGGTTTAAGATCTAAAATTTCGGCTGCACCATTTTTACCCCTCACCCGCCAGTTTGATAACTCCAGAACATCGAGAATATGCTGCCGCTGGACTTCTTCGAAGGTGGCGTTTTTAGGATGTGTTGCTTTCGATTTTTCAGGCAATTCAATTCTGAGTGTGTGATCCGTTGTGATGATCATGGCACGTTCGATGATGTTTTTAAGTTCTCTGACATTCCCTGGCCAATGATAATTCTGCAGTTTCTTCATGCAGACTTGCGAAATCGTCTCAATTCGTTTCCCCATTTTTTCGCTGAATCCTTTAACAAAATACCAGGCCAGATCCAGAATGTCGTCCCTGCGGTTGCGAAGAGGCGGTATCACGATGGGAAAGACGTTCAAGCGGTAGTAAAGATCCATGCGAAACCGACCCTCATTAACCGCTTGCAGAAGATCTCTATTGGTGGCAGCGATAACTCTGACATCTGACTTGATCGTTTTGTTTCCGCCAAGTCTCTCGAATTGATTTAACTGCAGGACCCTTAACAGTTTCGCTTGCAATTCCAGTGACAGTTCCCCAACTTCGTCCAGAAATAGAGTAGATCCGTCAGCCATTTCGAAACGACCGATACGCTTTGAATGAGCACCTGTATAAGCGCCTTTTTCGTGGCCGAAAAGCTCGCTTTCAACCAGATTGGCCGGCAGAGCCGCGCAGTTCACCGTTATCATGGGGCGGTCGTTACATTCGCTGAGGTTGTGAAGTATTTGTGCTAACAGCTCTTTTCCGGTTCCTGTTTCGCCGAGTATCAAGACTGTTGAATCTGTTTTTGCAACCTGTTCCGCCCGGGAGAGAACATCTTTGATAGTCTCACTCTGGCCGATAAATCCCTCATGTTTGTGTTGGAGGATGATTTTTTTACGTAGGTACGTATTCTCAATTTCAAGGCGATCTTTAAGGTCCTTTATTTCAGAAAATGCTTTGTGAAGTCTGAGTTCTGATTGATTACGCATGAGAGCGTTCGCAAAAACAATCCCAACTGTTCTAAGTCTTTGTACCAGCTTTTCCGGCCAGAGACGGCCCGGTTTCATCGCGGAAAAACTGACAAAACCCAAAAATGTTTTGCCGACAACCAGGGGAATCAGTGCCATGGACTGTATCCCATAGTGCTGACAATGCACTCTTTCCGCAACAGCCTCAGCGGGCAGTTCATCGATATGGGACATGATAATGGTTTCATGTTGAATCAGTCTTCCGCTTAACCAGGGTTGTGCCTGATTGATGATCAATTCAGGCATGGACTTGATCCCTTTCCCGGAGAATGAGTGCGTCACACGCAGTTCAGTCTTGCTGTTATTCAGCTGTGCCACGGTACACCGATCGATTTTCAGAACCTCTGAAATAAGTTCCAATCCTTCTTCGATTCTTCGGTCAATCTGATCTGCCGGTAACTCAACAAACCGAACAGACAGATTGGAAAGCATGGTTTCAAATTCAAGGAGTTCTTCGATCAGGATCGGCGTTAATGGTTTCGTGTCGCCAGCTGCATTCACTTTCAAATCTAATTGATGGGCCAATGCGACCTCCAAAATAATGTAGTTTGGGCATAAAATTATAATACACTCTTAACAGTTTATTGAAAGATCTTCAATACCAATATCAACTTCAAGAATCTGAAACTGGTGTACGATACGAGAGTCTCATTAAAATATAAATTCTGAGTAAAGAGCTTGGGACTATTATACTATGACTACATTATTTTGGAGTAAGATCCAAAATAATGTAGTCATTTGAATCGGTTTGAACTTGGTTCCCACGCCTAATATTTTATTTATTGTTAAGATATCAATCAATTAGCTAAGTAGAGGGGTTCGGTTATTATTTGGCACAATAATTGGAGATAGTACGCCGAAAATGAGGGACATCAGTTCATGTATCTCCTGGGGAAATTGAATCTCTTTTCATTTGTTGACAGATGCAAGCGGGTACTATACTCAGTGGGTACAATCAGGATCAACTTATGGATTATTATCATTACTTAAGCCGGGACAGTTTTATACTGTCTGACCAACGAAATATTGGGAGTTGAAATGAACGATCAAAGCGATATACAGGTTTTCCCGACAATCACCTGGTCGGCGGGTGCAGGATGTCATGGTGGTTGCGGACAGCAACTGCATGTCAAGGATGGCAAACTGATCAAGGTCGAGGGGGATGAAAACAGTCCCTGGAACCAGGGTCGGGCGTGTCCCAGGGTCCTGGCCTTGACACAGTACGTGTACCACCCTGATCGGATTACGACACCGCTAAAAAGGGTCGGAAATCGTGGTGAAGGCAAATTCGAACCGATTTCATGGGATGAGGCTTTCGATACTTGTGAAGCCAGAATGCGGGACATTCGAGAAAAACATGGGGCAGAAGCGGTTATTTTTGCTCAGGGAACAGGGCGGGATATTGGTGGCCCTATCTCGTTTCTGGCCTACAATTATGGTAGTCCTAACTGGTGTCAGCTAGGGCTTTCTGGACAATCCTGTTACACCCCCAGGTTAGGGGCCATGAAAACCAGTACGGGTGAATTTATGGTGCTGGATGCCTCACAGTTTTCCGAAAAACGGTACGAAGATCCAGAATGGGAAGTTCCCAAGGTGATTATCGTCTGGGGTCAGAATCCCCCGCCGACCTGCCCCGATGGCTTTTTCGGTCACTGGATCGTTGACTGTATGCAGCGGGGAAGTCAAATCATTTCTATTGATCCGAGATATACCTGGATGTCGACCCGGGCGAAGTACCATCTGCAGATCAGGCCCGGAACCGATGGGGCGCTGGCTTTGGGAATGCTCAATGTGATCATTCGGGAAGAGTTGTATGATAAGGAATTTGTCGAGAAATGGACCTACGGATTTGACAAACTTTGCGAACGGGTGAAGGCGTATCCGCCTGACAAAGTCTCTGATATCACCTGGGTACCGGAAGATTTGATCGTAGAAGCAGCCCGCCTCTATGCCACTAGCAAACCGGCGGCCATTCATTGGGGCGTTCCTATCGATATGTGCCCCCAGGGAACCACTGTGGCGCAGGCGATTTCGCATTTGTGGACTATTACAGGTAACGTCGATATTCCAGGTGGCAATGTCATCGCCAGACCGACTCAGGGCGTGACGACCTATCCGTACACCACCGAAGAGCTGGTCGAACTCTATGGTCAGGAACTGGTCGATAAGCTGAACCAGAAACGGATTGGATGCGACACCTATCCCATGGTCAAGAATTTTCGTGGCTGGGCCCAGCCGGATATGGCCATTGATCAGATTGCCAGTGGCAAACCCTATCCCATCAAGGGAGCCTGGATTCAGACAGCAAACATTCTGGGAGGACAAGCTGCCCGAGCCAAATTCCATTATGAGGCACTTAAGAAACTGGATTTTGTAGTAGTTGTGGACCTGTTTCACAATCCCACAACCATGGCACTGGCGGATATTGTCCTACCGGCTGCGACATTTGCCGAAAAAGACAGTTTTCGCGCCTGGTGGACGCCTCTCGCGGTGATTCAAAAAACGATCCAGGTGGGAGAGTGTAAATCCGACTGGGAGATCAATTTTGAAATGGCCAGACGACTCAATGATTCCGGAATCAAGTATAATTCCGTGAAGGAGTTGATTAATGAACGCCTTGCCGTCGCTAACACCAACTTTGATGAGCTGGCTGCCAAAGGCCCCAGAACAATGCCGGAAGACGGTCCTTTTAAGCCCTACCGACGTCATGAACGGGGGCTGTTGAGAAAGGACGGGAAGCCCGGATTCGAGACATCCACTGGAAAAATTGAGCTTTATTGCAAAGCTTATGAGAGCTGGGGTCTTGATCCACTGCCCTTTTATGATGAACCGCCGCAAAGCCCGGTAACAACCCCGGAGCTGTTCGAGAAGTATCCCCTGATCATGATCACGGGTGCCAGATCTTCACTGTTTTTTCATTCTGAACACCGCATGATTCCCTGGTTGCGGGAGAAAGATCCCGAACCTTATGTGGAGGTTCATCCCGAGACAGCCAAAAAATATGGGGTTTTGGATGGCGAATGGATTTATCTGGAAAATGATCTGGGTAAAGTGAAACGAAAAGTTCGGTGTTCTTTGAGAGTACATCCCCAGATGATTCACACTCTGCATGGGTGGTGGATGCCGGAGATGGAGGGTAAGGAACCGGATCTGTTCGGAGTCTGGGATTACCAGATTAATCAACTTATTCCCGGCCCGCAACATAGTGATTCCGGTTTTGGTGGCGGACAATATAAGACAACCCTGGTAAAACTCAGTTCCATGATCAAGCAGGGAGGAAACAATGGCTAAAAAAGGAATTCTGATCAGCTATGATTTTTGTACAGGATGTCAGACCTGTGCTGTAGCCTGTCAACAGGAACATAACCACCCTGCCGGAAAATGCGGAATTAAGGTTACCGAATATATTTATGAAGCGATCAAAAAACCGGTTGCAATTGACTATTTCCCGTTTATGACAGAGCTCTGCGACCTATGTGCTAACCGGCAGCGGAATGGGGAAGAGCCTGCATGCGTCAAGCATTGTCAGTCGTTCTGTATGAAATTTGGTAGACTTGACGAATTGGTCAAAGATATGGAATTAAAGAGCAGAACAGTTTTATTTGCCCCGCGCTAGTTGTGGGTGGGTTTTTCTATTCGTTTAATGTTGTTTAACCAAAAGGGAGATCGAGATGAAAAAAAGATTGTGGTTAACTTTGTTAATAGGAATTTCATTTGTTTTTTCACTGTCTCTGACAGCCAGTGCAAAAACCTATACCCTGCGCTATTCCAACCAGAACCCCGAGATGGGCTGGGGAACACAAAAAGCGTTTAAACCCTGGAAAGAAAGAATCGAAAAAGCTTCCCAGGGGAGATTGAAGATCAAAGGCTACCATAGCCAGACTCTGGCTAAGGGACCAAACACCTGGAATGCGGTCAAAAACGGAGTAGCCGATATGGGGTGGTGTTTCCACGCTTATTGGCCGGGTATGACTTCTCTGTCTGATGTGATCAGCCTGCCGTCTCTTCCTTTTAAAACCTCCGAGGAAGGCAGTGCCGCTCTCTGGAAACTGTATGAGAAGTTTCCCCAGATACGGAAACAGTACAGCGATAACCATATCCTGTTGCTCTATACCACCGATCCCTATTTTCTGATTACAACCAAAAAGCAGGTTAAAAATCTCGATGATATCAAAGGTTTGAAGATCAGAATGATGGGTGGCCCGTCAACTGAGATGATGAAGGCTCTGGGCGGTGTTCCCGTTTCCGTTCCCATGCCAGGCAATTACATTGCGATGCAGAAAGGGGTGACTGACGGGATGGGTGCTCCCTGGGAAGCTGCCAAATCCTTTAGACTGTATGAAGTAGCGAAGTATTACACGCTGGATACTTCTTTTCCAGTGGTATATTTCTCAATTGCCGTCAATAAAAAGAAATGGAAATCTCTGCCCAAGGACCTGCAGGATATTCTCACCCGTGAAAGCGGACTGAAAGGCGCCAAGTTCTGGGGTCGCAATTTCTTTGATACGGCCAGAGAAGCCATGATCATGGAAGCGGTTAGCAAAGGGCATGAAATGAATATCTATACCCTGCCGGCCAGCGAGCGTGCGAAATGGCTGAAAGTTGCCGGGAAGCCTGTCTGGAACAATTGGCTGGCAAAAATGAAGAAAAGTGGACATCCAGAGGCCCAGGAGGTTCTGGACTCTCTGCTCGAAATGTTCTAACAATCGTTTCACCCCCTCCACGGATTGGTTCTTATCCAAGAAAGTGTGGGGGGCCTACCTAAGTTATAATCGTCGGTCCGTTTTCCAATATGGTTAAAACAGATCCAACCAACGCAACAGGTTTGGATTTTTAGCAGGGACAAGTGAAATGCCAGATCAGAATGGGGAAACCCGATTAAATAAAACCAACCAGGTCCTGGTGAAAGTGTTGGCTTACATTGCTGCCTTGGTTCTTGCGGCCATGATGTTTTTGACCTTTGCCGATGTATGTCTCCGCTACTTGTTCAACTCACCCATACTCGGTGCGCCTGAGATGATTGAGCTGATGATGGCGATTGTGATCCCGTTCAGCATTGTTTATACGGCCCAGAAAAGAATGCATATCAGTGTCGATTTCATAGCGGAGCGTTTTCCTGCGTCCGTCAGGCGACTGCTTGAATGCCTGATCAGCTTGTTGGTGCTGGGCCTGTTTCTGTTGATCACCTGGCAGTCTTTTCTTTATGTCATCGATGAATATGAGACAAATTTAACAACAGCGACTTTATATATCCCTGTTTTCCCTTTTATAGTTATGGTTAGTGTCGGTTTTTTAGGCCTGACCCTGATACTCCTTGAAGATTTATTCAATAACCTCTCAAAGGTTGTGAACACATGGACCCGTTCGTAGTTGGTTTAATCGGAATTGTTATCCTGATTACTCTTATCTTTTCAGGACTGCCCATTGGACCAGGTATGGCTCTGGTCGGCTTTGTCGGGTTCGCCTACCTGACTGATCTCGAACCTGCCCTGGGCCTGTTGAAGACGGTCCCCTATTCCACCTTCGCCAGCCACAGTCTCAGCGTCATACCGCTTTTTATTCTGATGGGGGCCTTCGCCTTTAGAGCCGGTCTGAGTGCAGATATTTTCGATGCCATTTATAAATGGGTCGGAAATTTTCGAGGTGGTATTGCACAGGCAACGGTCATTGCTTGTGCCTGTTTTGCTGCCATCAGCGGCTCCAGTCTGGCAACCGCGGCAACCCTCGGAGCGGTCGCTCTGCCCGAGATGAGAAAGTTTAAATATGATGACGGCTTGGCAACTGGAGCGATTGCTGCAGGCGGCAGTATCGGGATCTTGATCCCACCGAGTGTGATCCTGATTATTTACGGAATTATTACCGAACAGTCCATTGGAAAGCTGTTTCTGGCCGGATTTATCCCTGGTATTATGGAAGCTGTCTTTTATCTGGCTACAATCTGGTTTCTAACCTTTCGCAAACCGCACCTCGGCCCCAAAGGCCCCAAGACAACCACAAAAGAGAAGCTGGTGGCCTTGAAAAAGACCTGGGAGGTTTTAATTCTATTCATCGTTGTCATCGGTGGCATCTATGCGGGTATCTTCACTCCTACCGAGGCCGCCGGGGTGGGTGCTTTTGGTGCCTTTTTCTTCATTCTACTCAGAGGGAAACTCACTTATAGCGTGTTTATCGATAGCCTGAAACAGACCTTATCAATATCAGGCATGCTTTTTATGATCATCATGGGCGCGATGATCTTCGGTTATTTCCTGTCGGTCTCCCAACTACCATCTAATATCGCTTCCATTGCGTCTGATCTACCAATCAACCGGTACTTCATCCTGATCCTGATACTGCTGATAACGCTTGCTCTTGGCTGTGTCATGGATTCCATGGCGATAGTGCTTCTGGCCATACCCGTCTTTTATCCGGTGATTCTCCATTTGGGCTTTAATCCAATCTGGTTTGGTATACTGGTGGTCAGAGTGACTGAAATGGGACTCATTACGCCGCCGGTGGGAATGAATGTGTTTATTATCAAAGGCATCTCAGGCGTTCCGATTCAAAAAATCTTCCGTGGGGTATATCCATTCCTGATTGCGGATTTTATCCAGGTAGCTTTTTTGATTGCTTTCCCTCAGATTGTGATGCTCCTGCCGAATATGATGGATTAGGGGTGTTCCGGAAGAGATATTGCCGTAACGCCCGAAAAACCTCTGCTAAAATATTATCTGACATATTTCTGATGACTCAGCCAAGATGTGCTCTCGATTTGAGTCAATATGTCCCTGTTAAGCGATAATAGGACCACTAAAATATCACGAGATATTCCAACCGGAACACCTCAAAGCTGATGGAAATTTAACTGTTTGCGAATTAATAAAGAAAAACGGAACCAAATCTCAGCGAAATGGACTTTCCCGTGGGGTAAAAAAAGTAATTCCCGCCCAAGGCCATCATTAAAAAGATTTCCAGCCTGAAATGATGTGCATTTTTCGTCCGTCATATCAACTGGACTTTTCAAACCACCGTGGTAAACAATTTTTACCTTGTTCATGGCACCCTTAATTCAAAAAGTCGGCATCAACGTCCAACCACTTATACAGCAACCCCGCTTCTTTTAATTCTTCCTTATTTCTTTCAATTACTTCCCTAACTTCGGCTTCCGCTTTATCGTGAGCTATAGCAATGACCTCTGGAGTTAAGATCAAATCACCATCTTCATCCCTCGGAAACAGATGTCCCCAGTGACGATCAAAAAGATCCATAACCGGTTTGTACTTAATGATGGACTTTAGAATATTGAATGTAGCCTCCAGGGGTTTATTCCATAAGTCTTTCAGGGCGAGGATAACTAAATCCCGACTCGATTTTGGAAGATCAAAATATTCGCTTAATCGTTCGACAAGAACCTGAGTCACCATATTGAATACCTCGTAGTATTCGTCCTTGTCGATGCGAGCGAGCCAGTCATCGAGGATTTGACCCCCATGTTTTTCAATAGAAGCCATAATTCAATTGGAGGTAATCTAGTTGGGCTAGATAAAATACAGGCTCAGTATGGAAGGCTCCTTCTTTCCCCCCATGCTTTGAATCACTAAATGACTGACGATCATGGTTGGGGCTGCAATCCAATAAAACTAACCGAGAGTGCGTTTCACCCGGGATTTCCCTGCGATAGATATACTTGGGCAAGGTGTTTTACTTCAGATTTGAGTCCGGTGAGTTTGGCTGTTACATTTCAACTCAGGACGATTATTCGGATGTTTAATACTTCTCTGGCATCAATATTACCAGGGATGCCGTTAAATAGAATATTGATCACTTCCATGTTTGGATTGGGAATTGAATGCTTTCTGTTTCCAAACATCCCTCTGCTATCGGAAACCTGCTCGATCGTATACAGATTAACCGTTCCATCTTCCATAGCAATACGAACAACATGATCCAGATTTATCAACTCGTTCCCGATCTGTAGCATCGTATTTGTCAAATAGCTTGACTGGACACTGGATTCGCTTGATTTCATTCTCTCCTGCTTCTAATGGGTAAATATAAATGACCATTACGCCATGCAATATCGTCACCAGTCTCTGCACTCAATGTTGGTAGTTTTGTTGAACAAATTTGACCTTCGTTAATCCCTTAGTGGCTACAAGTAAATCCATCAATTAGCTAGAAAAAACATCAGAATAGCTCTATCCTGCCGACAACCTCATCCATCAATACCTTGGGCTGATATCTTTTTCCATATCGACCAAAAGTCATCGAATCCCCTGAACTATGACTCAGAAGTTCGCTGATGAAACTTTCTGCAATTCCCAATTGTTTCAACCTATCCGCAACCGTATGCCTAAAACTGTGGAACGTCTTGGCTGGATCAGTGATCCCCAACTTCCCACTTTGTATGATTTAAACTCTGAAACTTCTTCATAAGGTTTTCCTTAGTTTTATTGTTAATTAACCAAAAAGAACTTTATGGATTACCACCTCACACGGCCAAACCTTTGTGAGTTCCCGGCAAAGCCGGGGGTTTACTTGTTATTATTACAAGTTTCACAAACCACTTGCGGATCAACGGATTCATTAAAGTTCACTTCGATAAGCGTGCCAGGAATTGTTATCTCCTTCAGTTTTTTCAACAAAAAACGCAATATATTCAATTGTCTGAATTCTTGACCGGGAAAAGAGAATGGGTGCCCAAGGGGTAAACCGGTGTAAATAGATCTGGGCGGTTTTACCTTTTTGGTAATCTCTTTCGACAGGGTCACGGATATAGTCGCAATACCTGCCGCTTCAATTTGTCTTTGTATCAACCCAACGGATTGATTGCAGATCCCTCAGGCCGGTGACAGGATGACAATGTCAACTTGATCTTTTTTAAGCATTTCCACTACTTTGGGAGCGGTTTCGTTTAATAAGCGATCCAGTTGATTCTTTATGATGTGCCCCATAAAAGAAAAATGTCGATGGTTGACTTGCCCCACCTCCTCCATCTGTTGCAAAATCCGAATTCTCTCCAAGGGAAAAACAATATTGATATCCTTATCCGCATTCCGATGGTCATAATAATTGTGGGTAATTTTCAGTTGATTTTTCGAGCTTTCAAATGGAATTTCTCGAAAACTGGCGTCTCCCTCTACATTTTTCATATCAAAGGGTTCTTGTGAGGTCAAATGCACCCCCGCTGTCGTTACTAATGCAATTTTACTCTCCGCAACCGGTTTGACTAAACGAACCAAAGGACTATCGGCAAAGGTCATAAAACTATCTTTACTTTCCCAACGTTTAAACAAAATCGGAAATTTGAGCAACAATCGCGAGATCATTCTATCTTTAAATTGCCTTAAATTTGTTAACATTCGTTCTCCATTTATTTCTATACAGGAATCGGCATGGGCAACAAGTTTCCCGTCCTACAATATTCGCTATTACAATATTAAATGATAGCTCCGCTGCACTTGATCGGTGCATAAAATTGATTTGCCAAGTATTTCAAACTGGAAAAAATCGTATGGTGGGTTATCCCTCGGCGGATATTAAGCCTGTTATTTCTGTGTCGAGAAAAGCAGTTTCGATACTCATAGTCTTCAAAGTGGTATAAGCATTAGTCTCTTAATTCATCTCACCTCAGAACACCTTCTACGCATGAAATGCCTCCACCTTTCATTCTGAAACCAGGCACCTGTTTAAAACAGATGATCTCTTGCCATTTTAATTCCCAAAATAAACATTGGAGATGAATGCATCAACAGATCAAATATGTCGATAGGCTTGCTTAAGTTACCATTGAACAGCATCCGTAATTTTTCCACCAGATGCGGCTCAGGAAAAAACGGTGCCAGGCCTAAAGCCAAGGTAATGAAAATTAGCGGGACATAGGAAATATTATCTAAAAATTCAAGCATGGTTTTCCTCTGTGGTTGTTGGCGATTGTCGAGATTCTATATATTTCTCAGTAAAAAAAATTGTATTTTTCTCCGATGAAAGGATTACCATTCTATAGCATTCATAACTCACACTTCATAATCTTCTTCACATTCGAAAAATTTGCATCCGAAAACGTTTTCCAGATAGTCTTCCAGCTGTTTGATAAAGCGGTCTTCACTGTGACCGATCTTTAATTTGTGTTGAGGGAAAAACGCATGGAGTGATTATCTGTTTGTTTTCATAAAGTTGAATTTTCTTGGCGAAAAAACTCACACGCAATAAATACTGCGTATCATTTCGAACAGATCAGCAATCTGTTCATGGGCTAGACGGTATACTGAAAAATTACCTTCCCGGGTAGAGGTTAATACTCCACGGTCTTTGAGCAGTGAAAGGTGTTGAGACAACGTCGCTTGAGCAACACCAACGTACTTTTCTAATGCCTGCACGGTGCTTTCGCCGTTCTGCAAAACACAAAGGATTTTCAATCGAACCGGATGCCCAATCACTTTTAAGCTGCGAACGGCATTTTCAATATTATATGCCTGCTCAACAAACAATTCATTCAGTGTATCTGTGACATCTTCTCTAATCATATTGGATTCCATGTTATCTCCTTTTTGTGAATATAATATATATATTCGTATATTCATATATTGTCAATAAGCAAATTCAGGAAAGATGATACCAAACAGAAATAGTGTCTGGCCAAAATATTATTTCCGCGTGGGGTAAAAAAAGTAAATCCATGGCAAACGGTTAATTCATGCAGCCTCCAGCCAAAAATCAGCCAATATTTCCGTCCATTACTCTAATTGAGCTTTTCAGTCAGCCCTGATACTGTGCTGACTATTGTCAAATTTTCCAATAAAATTAGAATAATGCAGTATTGGAAGGAGGCTCTATGGAAGCGGTTGAGGCATTAGCACTGGTCAGCGGGTATGTTGAAGAAGAATTGCTTATCAGGAATGAGTAGTCCAGTTATCCCGGGCCAGTTCATTTCTGCGCATCCATTGTCGCACAAGGGATAGCTATGCCCCAATCTCATATTGTGGCTGTTTTTCCTCCAGTCTCTCCCGGAATATTTTACAAAAAGTACCGATCCCGTTTTTTAATTCCAATTTAATGGCAGAGAAATGCTTCCTTTTTCGCCTCGATGCTATTTTGAGGATGCACAAGTGTTTCATTTTTAAAACTGATCCCGGTTTGTGAAAGGAAACTGTGTTTCATTTGGATGGCACTAAAAATAATAATTTTATCAAAATAGTCTTATTTGAATGACAAAAGGCTTTTTCCAACGAACAATGAATGATACCTTTCTCAATTTGAAAGGATACCGACCTTTTTATCAGATATAAGGCCTTCAATCAGGAAGACAACTCAACATTATCACATTAGGAGTTACCCGTGAATTTATCGATTAAAGCGGCAGGAATAGGGCAAAAACAACTGGCAGAAGTCATACGTTCCGGACGTGCTATTCCATACAGCCTGGAGTCCTGTTTAAGAGACGGGGATCTGGAAAAAATCCATTCAATGCTTGACCCTGATAAAATTGCTGCTGCTTACCAGATGGTAATGGAAGGCGCTAAGGGCAAGATTCAAGCGGAAGAACGCAAAAACTGGTACTATTGGGCAAAACCTCGGGGACGTCGCACCTCTGCGGACCTGGGGGCTGAGAATGTGTTCAAGGAATTTCATCAGGGAGAGCCGCTCTCTGACGAAGAAAAAGCGGTGGTCATCGGCGTACTTGCCATCCAGATCGAAGAAGAACTAAATGAACTCAAAAAAGAACGGGATAAGATTCTACGTTAATAGATAACAGGAGTGTGTTTGTGGGATTAAAGCCGACCATATATAAATTTAAAATAGACTTATCTGATCTCAATCGAAATTATTACGATGCTCTCAATTTAACCATTGCACAGCACCCTTCTGAAACACTTGAGCGAATGATGGCCCGTGTGCTAGCGTTTTGTATGAATGCACAGGAGCACCTGATATTCTCAAAAGGAATCAGCGCGCCAAAAGAACCCGATATCTGGTCTCGCACTCTGGATGATCAAATCTCTCTGTGGATTGATGTCGGTGAGCCCGCGTTTGATCGTATCAAAAAAGCCGTCAGGCAATCATCCACCATCAAGATTTATAGCTTTAACTCAAAGTCGAATGTCTGGTGGAAACAGGAGCAGAAAAACTTCAGTGAGCTGCAGGTATCCATTTTTCAGTTTAAGTGGGAAACAATCCAAACATTGGCTACACTGGTGCAGCGCACACTGGATCTTTCCGTAACCATTTCTGACCAGACAGCCTATGTTGCCTCAGAAAATAGGGAGTGTGAAGTGCCTTGGGTGCCATTGCAGGTTACTTCATAGAACCCCGATTGTTAAAGTGAACCCCATGATTTAAACGAACCGAACAAT
>Ga0075122_10001589_pt1 | contig 15980 bp, 12 predicted proteins | sample AntAceMetag02UKB_FD_69790 | JGI IMG/M metagenome (GOLD analysis project Ga0075122, IMG submission 69790) | Saline lake microbial communities from Ace Lake, Antarctica - Antarctic Ace Lake Metagenome 02UKB | ecosystem: Environmental > Aquatic > Non-marine Saline and Alkaline > Saline | place... | reverse complement strand
AAGAAATCGAAATGGGATTTAAGCATTTACAATCCGTTACCATTGAAGAGGATTTGGCATTAGTGGATGGGTTAATCGAGTTAAATCTTGTGAAATCAAAACGTGAAGCTAGAGAGATGATTTCTAATAATGCAGTTTCTGTTAATGGAGAAAAAGTGAATGATTTGGATTTTGTATTGAAAAAAGCTGAAGCGTTTGGAAATAAATATACTATTTTGAGAAAAGGTAAAAAACGTTACGCTGTTATCTTACATAAATAAAAAAACTACGATAAATTCGTAGTTTTTTCTTTAATTAGTTAAGTATTTCTTTTGGTAAATTATCCTTAAAGCGTTTAATACACATAGTATTGCAACACCCACATCAGCGAATATTGACAACCACATCCACATAAAGCCCATCGCAGACATAACTAAGAATATCGCCTTAACAATCAATGAAAACAATATGTTTTCAAATGAAATTCTTTTCGTCTTTTTGGCTATTCTAATACCTTTATCTAATAATCTAATATCATTATTAATGATAATCACATCAGATACTTCAATTGCTAAATCTGTAGCAGAACCCAATGAAACTCCGATATCTGCATTTCTTAGTAATGGAGCATCATTAATACCATCTCCAACGAACAAAGATACTGAGTTCGTTCTAATTTCATTGAATTTTTCTAGTTTTTGTTCTGGTAGTAATTCTGCATAATACTCGATACCGCCTAGTTGCATTGCAATATCTCTTGCAGAAACTTCGTTATCACCTGTTAACATCACAGTATCATAGTGCTTTGTAAATTCTCTAACGGTTTCCATTGAAGTTTCTTTTAATTCATCTTTTATAATGATGTGACCAATGTATTCGTTATCTAACGCTACAAACGTATAGGATCCAATCGCTAGTTTTTCTATGTTTATTGAAACATTATTTTTCTCAAGGAACGCTTTACTTCCTGCTAATAACAATTTCTTTTCGTACATACCGGAGATTCCGTATCCTGGAATTTCTTTGATATTTTTAATGGTATATATTGGTAGTTCGTTATGTTTCACAATTGCGTTTGCAATTGGGTGATTCGAAAACCTTTCAATGGAAGCAGCTAATCTTAAGGTTTCTTTATCACTAAATTCCTTAACAAAAAAGTCGCCGTATGTTAGTGTTCCTGTTTTATCTAAAGCAATGGTCTCAACTTCTGTAATCGCATGTAAGTATGTGGATCCTTTAAATAAGATACCATGTTTTGCTGCAGTTCCTATCCCAGCATAATATGAGAGCGGTACTGACAATACGAGCGAGCACGGGCATGAGATAACTAAGAAGATTGCAGCCCGGTATATATAGCCATCACTGGTTGTAACGTTTGTAGGGTCAAATATAACCCCATATATGATAAGTAATAACGCTAAGCCAACAACGATTGGAGTATAAACCCTTGCAAACTTGGTAATAAACTTTTCTCTTTTCGATTTTGCATTTGTAGAGTTCTCAATCAAATCAATGATTTTCGCTAATGTAGAATTCTTATATTCTTTTGTTGCTTCAATATGAATGACATCTCCAACATTGATATTTCCACTTAAAACATCATCTCCAACATCAACTGTTTTTAATTTTGCTTCACCAGTTAATTCTGAAGTGTTTAAAGAAGTAGACCCAGAGATAACTCGACCATCAACGGCTATTCTTTCACCATTTTTAATGATGAGTTCATCCCCAACTATAATTAATGATGGATCTTTAACAACAACTTTATTTCCTACCAAAACATTTGCAAATTCCACTTTTAGATTAACCAAAGCCGAAATTTCATGTTTTGAATGTTGCACTGCTCTAGTTTGTAGATATTCTCCTAAAGAGTATAAAATAACTACTGCAACACTCTCTTCATATCTACCAATAAACATTGCTGCAAATGTAGCGATAATCATTAGTGTATTTTCATCAAAAATATTGAAGTTCCTAAGACCCCTTATTTGTTGTCTTAACAATTTAGAAATTAATAGAAGGTATCCACCCCAATAAAAAATGTTTTTCAATGTGTTATTTAAAGGAGTTAGATTCGTTCCAAAAACATTATTTATAAGTGGAAAAATCCGAAAGGCAAAAAATGTTATTGTGATCAATAACATTCCAACTAAAACATATTTATATTCTTTAAAGAAATTTACTTTCTTGGCAACAACTTTTTCTTCAAAATAATGGGTAATGATATTATCTTCAAGAATGTCGACTATTTCTTTGATTTCCTTTAATGCTGCTATCTCATCATAGTCATCTTTAAAATCTACTAGTAGTATTTGTTTCGCATAATTAAATGATGCACTATTTACATAAGGTAATCTTGTCGTTCTTCTTTCAATCTTGGAAATACAGTTTGAACAAGTCAAGTTTTCCATTTCAATTTTTCTAACCATAGTAATACCAACTTTGCTTTGTTTAATGATATATATAATTATACTTATTATTATAATAAAGTCAAATTAAATTAAAGTTGAAATGAACTTTCTTTTTGTTTTAAAAATAAGCCACAATATGTTAAAATAGTAATGAAGGTGTGTGATAAAGTGAATTGGTTAGAAATAGCGAAAAAACATGAAGCAGAATTTATCGAATTATCTACTAGATTATTGCAAATTCCGACCGTTTTAAATGAGTTTAATCCTGACAATTATGAGGAACCATTTGGTAAAGATATCAGACAAGCTTTGGACTTCATGTTAGAGACTGGGAAGAACGATGGGTTTGTAGTGAAAAATGTTGATAATTATGCTGGTCATATTGAATATGGAAGCGGAGAAGAAGTACTAGGAATACTAGGTCATTTAGATGTAGTACCAGCGGGTGGAAAATGGACAAATCCTCCTTTTTCAGCAACATTAATTGATGGTAAAATCTATGCTCGTGGAGCAATGGACGACAAAGGTCCTACAATAGCTGCTTATATAGCATTAAAAATGATTAAAGATCAAGGTATTAAAGTAAATAAGAAAGTAAGATTAATTCTTGGTTGTGATGAAGAAACGGGAATGCGTGGAGTTAAGCATTATTTAAAAAAAGAGAGAATGCCAGATGTTGGATTTGCTCCAGATGCAGAATTCCCACTAATCTATGCTGAAAAAGGCATTTACATGTATGATTTTGTAGGAAAAGAGCAAGATGATTTAGTAAAATCTATTCACGCTGGAGAACGCTACAATATAGTTCCAGATACATGTGCTGCAGAGTTAAGTAGAGATCTTTCAAAAGAATTCAATGAATTTTTATTGCAGAATAAATATACTGGAAAAATTGATGGGAATATCTGTACTATTTATGGAAAAAATGCGCATGCTGCAATGCCAAACTTAGGGGTTAATGCTATTCATTTGATGGTAAAATTCCTTAAGAAACACTCAGAAGCTAATTTCATTAAATTTATGGATAAATATCTTTCATTCGATAATTTGGGAAACAAATTACGAGTATCATGTTACGATAAAGAGATGAAAGAATTAACAAATAATTTAGCAATCATTAATTATGATGGAGTAAATTTAAACATTGGACTAAACATACGTTATCCAAGAAACTATGAATTTGAAGCAGGTGAAGTGAAGATGACTGAGACTGCTAAAGAATATGGGTTAGAATATGTTTTCGTGACAAATTCAAAACCTCATTATGTTTCTCCAGATGATGAATTGATTAAAGAATTGCACAATGCATACAAAAAATATTCAGGCGACGAAACATCTGAAATTATTACTATTGGTGGCGGTACTTATGCAAGACAACTTAAAAAAGCAGTTGCATTTGGACCAGGGTTCCCAGGAGACGAGGAATTAGCTCATCAACCAGATGAATTCTTAGATGTAAAAAAAATGATTATTTCAATAGCCATATATGCGGAAAGCATTGAGCGATTAGCTGGAGTATAATATGCGATTAAGAAATGTCAAATATGCAAAAGATTTAATACTACAGAATCCTCATATTGTAGTGCCAAACCCACAAGACTATAAAAACAAATGGGATGGTCATTTTCAAAACAATAACCCAATTGAAGTTGAAATAGGTTGTGGAAAAGGGAAATTCGTATACGAATTAGCGGAAGCAAACCCAAATATCAATTTTATCGGGATAGAAAAATTTGATTCTGTTATTGTTCGCGCACTAGAAAAAGTGTTGGAACATCCATTACCAAATTTAAGATTAATAAGATTTGATGCTGAAAAAATTGAAGATGTTTTTTCAGAAAATGAAGTTTCAAAGATTTATCTTAATTTTTCGGATCCTTGGCCTAAAGTTCGGCAAGCAAAGCGCAGATTGACTAGCAGAAAGTTTTTAGATAGGTATGCAAAAGTGTTATCTGAGAATGCAGAAATAGAATTTAAAACAGATAATTTTATATTGTATGAGTTTTCAATGATGTCGTTTAATGCGCACAAACAATATAAAATTTTGGATATTAATTTAAATCTCTATAAGAACCTACCAAAAAACAATATTCAGACCGAGTTTGAAGTGAAATTCGTAGAAATGGGAAATCAAATCTTTTTCCTAAAAGTCATATTCACAGGAGAACAAAATGAAATCAATCTATAAAGATTTAGTTTCTTTACCAGGTATTTCTGGTCAAGAAAAGTATGTTAGAAATTATATGAGGCAACAATTAGAAACAATGTCTGAGGAAATTATTGAAGACAATTTAGGATCTATTTTTGGTGCTGTAAATTTAAAATCCAAAGGCCCTAGAGTTATGATTGCTGGCCATATGGACGAAGTAGGAGCGATGGTTCAAGAAATCACGTCAAAAGGATTGATTAAGATGTTACCTATTGGGGGAATTAATCCAGTGGTTGTAATCTCTCAACATATGAATGTTGTTTTAGATGATGGCAAATTTGTTCCGGGAGTAGTGGGAGCAAAACCACCACATTTATTACGGGATAACAAGTCAAAACAAGTATCTAGTTTTGATGATTTTTTCTTAGATATTGGAGCGGACAATTATGACCACGCTGTATCATTAGGTATAAAAATTGGTCAACAAATCGTCTTCTATAATAATTACACAGAATCAATTGATGGAAAAAAAATATTTTCGAAAGCATGGGATAATCGTTTTGGATGTGCAATGGCTTTGGATATTTTAGAATCCGTTAATAAGGAAGAATTACCTTGTCAATTATTTGCTGGAGCTAATGTTCAAGAAGAAGTGGGTTTAAGAGGTGCTATTACATCATCTTTTAAAATCAAACCCGATTTATTTATTGCTGTAGATTGTTCTCCATGTGCAGACACATTTGATGATTCAATGGTCGGAGGTAGTTTGGGAAAAGGATTTATGGTAAGATTCTATGATCCAAGAGCACTACTGCACCAAGGAATGAAACAATTCATTGAAGAAACAGCTAAAAAAAATAATATTAAATTCCAATATTACAAATCACTTGGAGGAACTGACGCAGCTGCTGTGCAGTTATCTCGTGAAGGTGTATTAGTATGTACTATTGGAATGCCGTCAAGATATATTCATTCTACAACTTCAATGATTCATAAAGATGATTATGAATCAGTACGAAATGTTATTTTAGCAATGTTAAAAGAAATCGATTTTAATAAGATTAGCGAAATTAAAAAGAACGCTTAATCTTTTAAAAAATAAACTTATGAGACCACTTTATGTGGCTTGGAAAGGAAACGTTAAGAATGACTGAAAAAAAAGTTCTTTCTAAAAAAGAACAAACAAGACAAATGACAATTTTAGCTATGTTTATAGCGATAATTGCAGTCTTAGGATTGGTTCCAAATGGTTTAGGAGGGACAATCGGATTTATTAAAATTGCACCGAATATGGAAGCGACAATTATTCACATACCAGTTTTAATTGGCGCAGCTCTATTGGGTAGGAAAATGGGCATTTATTTAGGACTAGCATTTGGTGTTATCTCTAATATTGCAGCATTTCTTTATGTAAGCCCATTGTTTTATTATCCTTGGGTAGCAATATTACCAAGATTTATTTTTGGGTTGTTAATCTATGATGTAACCAAATTTTGTATTCGCATAATAAAAAATAAATATGTTGGAATTGGAGTCAGCTTTACATTACTCACTTTATTACATACAGTAATGGTATTAACAATGGCTTGGACTTCGTATACTATGGTATTCGAATACGCATCTTTATCAGAAGCGCTCAAACCATTTATCACCTTATTGGTAGTAATTAATGTGCCTATTGTGTCATTGATTGAAGCTGGAGTGGCAGGGGTTGTCGGTGGAGCAATCGTAATGCGATTAGCAAAATATTTAAAAAACAAAGATTATGTTTTAGAATCAGAGGTAGAATAATTGAAAGTAGCTATTGATATAGGAAATACCACCATAGCAATAGGTTTATCAGAAAACGGAAAAAATCTAGATAAAGTGTATCGCTTAAATACAGAAAAAAACAAATCATCGGATGAATATCACGTCTTACTGAAATCGTTTATTTCCGGATGTTCTAGAGCAATGATTTCATCTGTAGTACCAGAACTAAATAGTGTTTTTAGGGATTATTTTGAGCAAACATTTGATGTGACTCCATTATTTTTAGGACAAGGAGTTAAAACTGGAATTCAGGTTTTATCGGATGATCCAAAAGAAGTGGGAGCGGATTTAATCGGGAATTCAGTTGCTGCAACAAGTATCTATAATGAAACATGTTTGATTATAGATTTAGGTACTGCAACAACATTTACCTACGTAGAGAGAAAAGCTTTAAAAGGTGTAATTATTACGACTGGGTTAACCACTAGTAAGAATGCATTGATCAATAAAGCTTCTTTGTTACCGCAAATTGAACTTGTCCCACCTAAAAAATTATTAGGAACTAATTCTGCAGATTGTATAAAATCAGGGTTACTGTATGGTCATGCTTCGATGATTGATGGTATGATTAAACGGATTAAAGATGATGTGAAAAATCCTGAATTGGTTGTGATTTTAACTGGTGGACATTCTAAAATTATTTATCCACTAACTAAGGAAAAAATAATCAACGATGAAACACTAATTTTAAAGGGATTATTAATCTTATTAGCAAAAAATGAATGAAAAATTCTTATAAAAGAAAAATGCACTGGATTTTGTGCATTTTTTTTGTTGGTATGGTAAAATAGAATAACAAAAGCGTGGTGAATATTGATGAAGAAATTACTTTTAGTAGATGCAAGCAATCTATTATTTAGATCTTACTATGCAACAGCGTATAGTGGGAATTTAATGCAAAATAAAGACGGAGTTTATACCAATGGTATTTATGGTTTTGCATATGCAATGAATACATTGATAAAAAATGGTTATACCCATTTTTTAGTTGCCTTGGATCCAAAAGGTAAAACCCTAAGACATTTAGCATATCCCGAATACAAAGGAACACGAAAATCGACTCCTGAAGAATTAATTATGCAGTTTCCATTGATGGAAGAATATTTAGATGCATTAGGAGTATATTTCTATCAGCAAGACTTATATGAAGCAGATGACATCATAGGGTATGCTGTAGAACATTATAAAGAGCAATTCGATGAAGTTACAATTTTTAGTAATGATCACGATTTGATGCAATTATTAGACACGAATGTTACTCAAATGGTATCTAGAAAAGGGTTAAAAGAAGTAGAGATGTTTACTCCTGAATATTTGCAAGAAAAAATGGGTGTTTCGCCAAATCAAATCTCAGATTATAAAGGGTTAGTAGGAGACGCATCTGATAATATACCTGGAGTTCCTGGAGTTGGTGCTAAAACAGCAACGAAACTTCTTGATGAATTTCACACGTTAGAAAACATTTTAGAAAACACTTCTTCCTTAAAAGGAAAACTGAAGGAAAAGATTGAAGATAATAAAGAGTTAGCTATTTTTTCTAAGAAATTAGCAACAATAGAGACTCAGTTTGAGAACACTATGGATATCTCAAAAACAGAATACACCGGTTATGATCAAGAAAAATTGGTGAATTTCTTTCAAAAAATGAATTTCTACTCGTTTATTAAGAATTTAAATATTAAAAAGGAAGCAGTTGATGATGAATTTGTAGTCATCAAGAAACCTTCTGAAATTAAAGTGATATTAGGAGATGAATGTTTCTTACATTTAGAATTCTTTGGTAGCAATTATCATGTTGCGCCACCATTAGGTTTTGGTGTTATATTCTCTGAAATCGCATATTTCATTCCATTTGAAATCGCTTTAGAAAGCAAAGATTTTATTGCATTCCTAGAAGCGAAAAACAAAAAGAAATATGTGTTTGATTTAAAAGCCATAACGGTGTTATTACATTGGTATGGTATTCAAATACGTGGTATAGAATACGATTTATTACTAGCTGCTTATCTAGTGAATTCCAGTGTGAATCAAGATGATTTTAGAGATGTAATAGAAGTGTTTGATAATCACAGTGTTGAATTCCAAGATAATGTTTATGGAAAAGGAGTAAAATTCCAGATTCCTGAAAAGAATATATATATTACATATGCAATTTCCAAAGTCAAGGCAATTGCAGATACATTGAGCGACGCTATGAAACGAATTAATGAATTCGATCAGATCAAATTATTAAATGAGATTGAAATTCCTTTAGCGAAAGCATTGGCTGATATGGAATTTAATGGGATTTATGTCAATCCAGATAGTCTTAATGATTTTGGTACAGATTTGTCACAAAAAATTGAAGAAACGGAAATTCTTATTTATAATTTAGCTGGGTCCAAGTTTAATATCAATAGTCCCAAACAACTTGGAGTTGTATTATTTGAAACGATGCAATTACCAGTTTCAAAAAAGACAAAAACGGGGTATTCTACAGATATATCTGTATTAAATAAATTAAGTAAGTTTAATCCAATTATTGATTTGATTATCAATTATAGAACTTACACAAAACTACACTCGACCTATTACGAAGGATTAAAACAAGCGCTAGAAATTAAATCAGATTCTAAGATTCATACTATCTACCAACAAGCTTTAACTAAAACAGGTAGGTTATCTTCGAAAGAACCAAATCTTCAAAATATTCCAATACGAAGTGAAGATGGTAGAGTTTTAAGAAAGGTTTTTGAACCAAGTGCTGGCAATGTATTATTATCGTTTGATTATTCACAAATTGAACTACGTGTTCTAGCTGAAATGGGGCAAGTTAGCAATTTGAAAAAAGCTTTTGAAGAGAATAAGGATGTTCATGAAGAAACTGGGAAATTGATTTTCAAGAAATCAGAAATTTCTAGAGAAGAACGTTCGATTGCGAAAACGATTAATTTTAGTATTATTTATGGAAAAACACCGTGGGGTTTAGCGGAAGATTTAAATATACCATTAAACAAAGCAAAACAATTTATCGATAATTACTATGCGAACTATCAAGAAATCAAAACATTAATGGAGAAAAATCAAGAATTCGCAAAAGAAACTGGCTATGTAAAAACGTTGTTCAATAGATTGATATATATTACAGAAATGAAATCAAACAATTATCAGACAAGAGAATTTGGAAAACGTATTGCAATGAATGCTCCAATTCAAGGAACTGCAGCTGATATATTAAAAATAGCAATGGTTAAGATTGCAAAAACCTTTAAAGAACAAAATTTAAAATCTAAAATGATTTTACAAATTCACGATGAAATTGTTCTTGATGTTGTAAAATCAGAAGAAGCAATGGTCACAGAAATTGTAAGAGATTTGATGGAAAATGCAGTAGATTTCAAAACGAAATTAATTGCGAATTATTCATCAGGTCAAAATTTGTATGAGGTGAAATAATGCCGGAACTTCCTGAAGTCGACACAGTCAAAGAAACTCTGAAGAAATTTATTATCGGTAAGAAAATTACCGATGTTTTGGTGTGTTTTGATAAAATCATTCGTTATCCGAATGTAGAAGACTTTAAGAAAGAGATCATTAATCAAACCTTTACAGACATTAGAAGGTATGGGAAATATCTTCTCTTTGATTTGAATCAATCCACGTTAGTTAGCCATTTGCGAATGGAAGGGAAATACTATCTAAGAAAGAATTTGGATGAACGAACAAAACATGAACACATTATGTTTGCTTTAGACAGTGGAGAATACCTTTCCTATCATGATGTTAGAAAATTTGGGACTATGGAATTGGTTGGTCATCAGCAAGAAAACAAATTAAATAGTATTAAGAGTTTAGGCAGGGAAATAAATAGTCCAAATTTAGATGTGTCCTATCTTTATCCAAGCATCAAGAAATCCAATCGCCCAATTAAATCCATTTTGTTGGATCAACACGTTGTAACTGGTTTAGGAAATATTTATGTGGATGAAACACTCTTCCTGGCTAAGATCAATCCGAAAACTCTCGGTAAAAAATTATCGTACTATCAAATAGAGAAAATTGTCACTTCTGCAAAAGCGACCATTTCAAAGGCGATTGCATTGGGTGGAACAACCATTAGAACATATCAATCCACATTAGGTGTCGATGGTCGATTTCAGAATGAACTTAATGTTCATACTCTTGTTGGCAAGCTCTGCAAACGTTGCGGAGATACCATAGTGAAAACCAAAGTTGGAGGAAGAGGAACGTATTTGTGCCCGACTTGTCAAAAAGAGAATAGTCCTCTGATTATAGGATTAACGGGTGGAATCGCTAGTGGAAAAAGCGTTGTTTCAAACTGGTTTAAAGAAAAAAAAGTTAAGGTTTTAGACGCTGATAAGATTTATAAAAAACTATTAAAAAACAATAAAATAATGTATAATGAAATAGTGACTGAATTTGGTTTAGAAATCGAAAAAAACAATGAAATTGATCGAGTATTATTAGGGAATATCATTTTTAAAGACTCGTTTAAGAGACAAAGACTGAATGAAATAGCTCATCCATTCGTAATGCAAGAAATGGAAAAGCAAATTAATTCATACAAAGCTAATCATGAAGTAATTGTCTTAGACATCCCATTATTGTTTGAAGCGAAGTTAGACTATATGGTGAATATTATTCTTTTGGTTTATGTGGATTTTGATACGCAATTACAAAGACTAATGGAGCGCGATCAAATTTCAAAGGAATACGCAATGACTAAAATAGAATCTCAAATGAGTTTAGATTTTAAAAAATCAAACTCAGATGTTATAATTGATAATAGTGAAGATTTACTAAAAACAAAAGAACAGTTTTTAGTTATATATAATAAATTAAGGAGTGATGGATATGTCATTTAAAAGTTATTTTTCACCGTCTTGTGAAACTCGTGAACTTCACGCGGATCCAGATTTAAGAACTAGATATTATCGAAATAATTTTACTCAAGTAGTTGAGGCGTTAAAAGTATTAGCTGAAAAATATCATTTGCAAATACGTGATATCAACGAAGTGCATAAAGAAGTAAATCTAATTGGAGATGGGTTTGATTGTATCGTAACAGTAGCTCAAGTTACACCAATAGAAGCTGGTATAGATTTGAAGATAAATGTATTTGGTTCTCTAGGATTTGGAAGGCCAAAGAAAAAAGCGATATTGTTTTATAAAGAATTAAAAACCATATTAAAGTTTAAGGGAGTATCATTACATCCATAAGGAGAGTATTCATTGGAAAGCATTAGAAGAAGCGATACTTTTGTAGTATCAGGAGAAGGTATTAGCTCCAGTATAGACTATCAAGTGTTAACACTCTTATATCAACCTATTATTGGAGCATCAGCTTATAATTTATATCTTACATTATTAAATTTAATGGACCGTCAAACACTGATTTCTGATGAATATATGCATTCTGATTTGGAATCATTATTGGACAGAAAAATCGAGTCGATTGAACAAGATAGATATAAATTAGAAGCGATAGGATTGCTTGTAACATTTTTTGTGAGCGATAGTTTTAACTATGAAATCAAGCTTCCTTTGAGCGCGCGAAGCTTTGTTAATGATGGAATTTTAGGTCAATACTTAATCGCTTCTATTACCAAAAAACGCTTCAAAAAAATATTAAAAGTGTTCAAAGTGTCTCCACCAAACAAAAAACAAAAGTACAATATTTCAAAAGCATTTAATGAAGTATTCCCTGCAATTGGAAATCAAGAATATCTTCAAGAGAATAATCTATTATCTGGGGAGAAACAGCGCTTTGTTTCACTAAACAAATACAATTTTAATTGGAGAATGTTTAGCGATAGTATTCCGAAAGACATATTTTTGCCTGAAAATTTAACCGAAGCAATAAAACTGAAAATCGAAAGCTTAAGTTATGTATATGGTTTGGATGAATTACACATGAAAGATGTACTAATGAAATCTTTAGATGAGTTTAGTCATGTCAACATTGAATTTCTTGCAAGAAATGCTCGGTATGAATATGAAATTATGAATCAACAAGCTGAAACAAAAACGATTTTAGATAAAACCACAACCCGCAATACACCAACGGATCCGGTTGAATATTTCAAAACTGTATCACCAATCCAATTGTTAACAGAAATTGGAGAAGGCTTAGTATCAGTAGCGGATTTAAAAACAATAGAACGACTAATTGATGAAGTTGGGTTAGCACCTTCTGTAACAAACGTAATGTTGGCTTATATTGCTAGAACGAAAGATGGTGTATTACCTGGATTTGCATATTTCCAAAAAGTTGGACAAACCTGGAAAAGAAACCAAATTAATACTGTAGAACTTGCTATGGAATATGTGAAGCATCTAGAAACTAGAAAAAATACCAAATCAACATACACTGGTAAAAACAAACCAAAAGATATCGAAGTTGATTGGTTAGAGGATTATATCAAGAATATGGATTAGAGGTGATTTTTTGAAAAAAATCAATGAATTTTTAACCGATGCAAAAGTAGAAGAGGATGATCAAATTATTGATAAGTTTATGTCCGACCCAATTGTCAGTAATTTTGTTTTAAAAAATGATCTTACTCGAGAAACAATCATATTTGGAGTTAATAAAATATTGACTTTCATTAGCGATAAAGAAACCTGTTCTCGTTGTGAAGGTTTATTTGACTGCAAATTAACAACAGAAGGATTCTGGCCAAAATTATCCATTTATAATGATGATATTGAATTAGAATATGAAAAATGCAAATTCAATGATAGCGATAATTCAAAGAAAAATATAAATGCTTTTTATGTTCCTAAAAAGATTTTTCAAGCTGGACTTGATGATTTTGATATGATTGGTACAGACCGAAAAGAGATTCATCGCTTCATGTTAAACTTCTTAAAGAATTATAGTAAAAAAAATTATATCAAAGGTATGTATATAAGTGGGTTATACGGTTCAGGTAAAACGTATATTCTTGCGACTATGGCAAATGAATTAGCAAAACTAGGATTTAAGATAACATTTGTTTATTACCCAGATTTAGTAAGGGAATTAAAATCTTCTATAGGTGCAGGAGGATTTGAAGAAAAAATTGAGATTCTAAAATCTTCAGAAATTCTTTTTATTGACGACATTGGAGGAGAAACTGTTAGCCAATTTATCAGAGATGAAGTTTTAGGTCCAATCTTACAATATCGGTTAATGGATCAATTACCTACATTTTTCTCGTCAAATTTAAAAACAAAAACATTGATTGATTCCATGTGTAAAGATGAAACATCTTTAGAAAAAACAAAAGCTTTACGAGTTGTGGAGAGAATTAGAAGTTTGACAGAAGCATTTAATTTAACCGAAAAGCCTCATATAACTTGACATAATATTAAAAAAATATATAATATATTTAAAGACAAAGAAGAGGACAAGATTATCTAAATATCTTAATTTAGCGAGTTTGGGTTGGTGTAAGCCGGACATTAAGACAGATAATTACCACCTTGGAGTTAGCTCTAGAAAGAGACTCGTACCAGGCGTTAACGGATTGAGTGCTTATGATTACATAAGAACAAAGGTGGTACCGCGATTATTCGTCCTTTTTTAGGACGATTTTTTATTTAAGGAGGAAACGAAAATGATTATTAAATTACCGGATGGTAAAGAAATGAAGTATGATTCAGAAAAATCATTATTTGAAATTGCAAATGATATTTCTCCATCATTAAAAAAACGTTGTATAGTTGGAGTCGTTGATGACAAAATGGTTGATATGGATACCGTTGTCTCAAAAGATTCAACATTGAAATTCATTACAGATTCTGACCCGGAAGCATTGGAAGTGTTGCGCCACTCTACTGCTCATGTTTTAGCGGAGGCTGTAAAGAAAATATATCCACATGCTCATTTTGGAGTTGGTCCAACTATAGAAGATGGATTTTACTATGATATTGATTTTGGTGAAGATGTATTGTCGGAGCATGATTTAAAATCAATTGAAAAAGAGATGAAGAAGATTGCTTCTCAAAACACTCCTATTAAACGATCTGTGGTTTCAAAAAAAGAAGCATTGGATTTGTTTAATGATGATCCATATAAAGTAGAATTGATCAACGAATTACCGGAAGGCGAAGAAATTAGCACTTATTCTCAAGCGCATTTTACAGATTTATGCAGAGGACCACATTTGCCAGGATCAAAATGGATTAAACATTTTAAATTATTAAGTTTAGCTGGGGCTTATTGGCGAGGAAATTCAGACAATATTCAATTGACTCGTGTATATGGAACAGTATTCTTTTCAAAAGAAGAGTTGGATGAGTATCTAGTTTTACTAGAAGAACGCAAAAAAAGAGATCATAGAAAATTAGGAAAACAGCTTGATCTATTTATGTTGAGCGAATATGGACCAGGATTCCCATTTTGGTTACCAAATGGTATGATTTTAAGAAGAGAACTCGAAAGTTTTTGGTATGATGTTCATATCAAAGAAAATTACAAATTAATTCAAACACCAATTTTGTTAAATAAGAGTCTTTGGGAAGTATCAGGACATTGGGAAAACTACCGCGAAAACATGTATATTTCTTCTATAGATGATCAAGAATTTGCGATCAAACCGATGAATTGTCCAGGAGGAATGTTAGTTTATAAAAGAGACATTCATTCTTACAAAGATTTTCCTTTAAAAATTGGAGAACTTGGACTTGTACATCGTCATGAAGCAAGTGGAGCATTGAATGGATTATTCCGTGTTAGAAACTTCACACAAGATGATGCGCACATCTTTATGACAGAAGACCAAATTGTTCAAGAGGTTCGTGAATTAGTTCGTTTATTTGACTACGTATATTCTGTATTTAATTTGGAGTATCATATTGAATTATCAACTAGACCAGAAGACAAGTATATTGGTAAAATAGAAACATGGGATCGCGCAGAAAAGGCATTAGCGGATGCATTAGATTCTATGAAAAAAGAGTATGTTATAAATCCTGGAGATGGAGCATTTTATGGTCCAAAACTAGATTTTAAATTAAAAGATTCAATGAAACGAATTTGGCAATGTGGAACCATTCAATTGGATATAAATTTGCCAGAACGATTTGATTTAACATATATTGATCACAATGGTGAAAAACAACGTCCAGTAATGCTACATAGAGCATTATTTGGGTCAATAGAACGATTCATTGGCATCTTAATTGAACATTATGCAGGAGCATTTCCAGCATGGTTAGCTCCAGTTCAAGTGAAAGTAATTCCTGTGAATAATGAGTATCACTTAGAATACTCTGAAGCACTTTTAGCTAATTTAAAAGAACATGGAATTCGTGCTGAACTTGATTCTAGAGATGAAAAACTAGGATATAAAATTCGCGAAGCACAAACGAAAAAGATCCCATATCAATTAGTGATAGGGGACAAAGAAGTAGAAGCAAATTCTGTAAACTATAGACGCTATGGAGAGCAGGAACAGCAAGCAGTTGCTCAAAACGAATTCATTGAAATGTTGATGAAAGAAATTAAGGAAAAACAATAAAAAATAAAAGGAAGTAATCATAAGATTATCTTCCTTTTTTTAATGTATTAATTTCCTCTAGACTTGGATCAATATATATCGTTCTTTGGTTTGTGTACGTAACATAAGAACCAAATATGCCCG
>Ga0075122_10001588_pt1 | contig 15981 bp, 13 predicted proteins | sample AntAceMetag02UKB_FD_69790 | JGI IMG/M metagenome (GOLD analysis project Ga0075122, IMG submission 69790) | Saline lake microbial communities from Ace Lake, Antarctica - Antarctic Ace Lake Metagenome 02UKB | ecosystem: Environmental > Aquatic > Non-marine Saline and Alkaline > Saline | place... | reverse complement strand
ATAGATTATAGAGGACAAAGATTGTAATCGATGTTATGCATTCGGAATCCTGTAGATGATACAATCACGCAATTTTCTTCGTTGTGGCCTTTTTTATGCATGGAGGACTGCGACATAAGTTCCAATAAAATCAAACAATATGATGAATTAATTCACCAATGGGGTAAGGGTATGATTAAGCGAATAACAACAAGGATTTCTTTATTGGTCTTTTTTCTGGTTGGTGTAGGGATCACCTCACCAATAAATGCCCAACAAAAACTGGCATCTCAGGGGAATATCATAGAGAGAATCTCAACTTCTTCTCAAAAAGGGGCATCGATTATACTAATCCGGGGTAAATTAGTGCCAGGACAACTCGATGATATCACCATAGTTAAAAAGGGACCAACCGTCTTTGTGGTTTCCATACCCAACGCCTTGCTTGATCCGGATAAAATATCAAAGCCCTCCCAGAAATTCAGCGTGAGGAGTCCCCTTAAGAATATTAATTTTGCAGAAGATATTCAAGAAAAGGGAGGTGATGTTGTTTATTCGGTTGATCTCGAAATTGAGACCAGAGATGAGCTTGAGGCGGAGCTTCTGAAGCCGATTACTTCCTCAACGATTCGGATCAGGCTGGGCGATATAGGTTCAATGAAGAATAAAGGGGGGGCAACAAAAGCGGAAATGGTGGAACAGAAAAAAACAGAAGAAACTACCAGGCAGATAGCCACTCAGAAAAAGAATGAAAGCCAGATAAAGAGTCGGCGAACCACACAAAAGGCTCAACAGACTGTCACAGAGGTGCTGCAGCAGTATCAGCGCCCAAGCGTCATGCAGTTGTCAATTATTAATGCCAGTGGCTGGGCAAAAAGAGCATATAAATTGTCGGTCTTCTTAGGAAGGGAAAAGAAAAAAGACATTGAAGAGTCGCTGGGGATTAAACTGGATATCGTTAATATCTCCAATGCCAAGAATGATCGTCACAATCAGTCGACAATCTATTTTAGAGATAATTTTTTGAAACCAGCGCTTTTCCTGGCCAGGTTAATTCCAGGTGAGCAGAAGCTGGTTCCTATCAGTAGCAAAAGAGAAAGGTTAGGTGTCGATATCGAGATCTATCTGGGCGTTGATTTTAAATAAAGAAACGTTTCACACCGATGAATTGTCGTTCAGAATCTCGATCCTGAACGACAGGTTGATAATACAATCCAAAAACTCAACCACCTAATATAATAATAATTATCAAGGATGAGCGATGAAACCAAAGATATTTTCTGTTTATCTGATAGTGATTGCCTTGCTGGTATTTGGTTCTTCAGCCTTTGCCGCATCGAAATACTCAGGCAAAGTAACCCCGAAGTTCACGGACAAGGAGACTGCGCTGAAAATGGCTGCGGTGCTAGATAAGGGCATGTTTGGGAGATATACTATCTCCTCTGCCTATGTTCAAAATGAAAATGTCAGTGACTATTATATCTCAGTGATTCTTAGCGATGGTAGTGCACAGAAATGGTATATTAATCAAATATACAAATGGAGTCGAGACGATCGACTAATACTTGATAAAAACAGGGCCTTACTGTTTCCAGATCCTACCGATTCCCATTTTGTGGTGCTCGATAAGAACAAATTTCACCGTCTTGCCTTGAATGCCAATGTTTACACAAAGGAGTTCAAGTCCGGCGATCCGTTGGTTGGAAAGAAATTCCGTTTCGTCATTAAAACATTCAGTTTGATTTCGCCTACGGAAACAGCTTTTGGAAGGGATGCCAACGGTAGTAAATATCGCTATATTATTGATCTTTATAACGGCATCAGAGAAATGCTCACCTATGAGGACGTACATCGAATTCTTGAGCATGGGCTTTTGGAATCAGACGATAATGCGGATTCGAGTTCATTTAAACATGCGTATCATGTAACAAAAATTATTCCCTATCTGAAGAGTGAGCCCGAGGATGGCGTATCCCAGTTTGGACTTGAGATTCAGTTTGACCAACCCATCAAGATGGAGGGAGAACAATTCCCTTATCAAATTTATGAACGAAAAAAGTATATCAAAAGCCAGCGCAAGAGTCACAGGGAGTTCATTATTGATATTACGATTCCAAACAGTGAAAAGAAATTTGAGATCCGTCCTGTCAGTAACTTGGAATATTTACAGAATATCAAGATCGTCAAAGATCCGAAATATCCAAAACGGCTACTTCTGCGGACAACTTTCAACCCGACCGTGATGGATATACCTCCGATTATCTATAAAAACAGTGATAACTCAATTTATGTCAACTTCTTTAACCTCGTTGATCAGACCATACTCAGCCGAGGGATGTTGTTAGAGGCCAAAAAACGTAAAGAGGCAGAACAGGGTTCCGCAAAGAAGATCAGAATTACCAAGGCTATCAAACAGGATTCGGATTACGGTCGCGCATTTATTGTCGCACTGGAAACCCAAAAAGACTCTCAAACTATCAGCGATCCTTTGGAAAAGATTAATAAGCTGCTGGTTGGAATTAAACAGTTTGAAGAGGCTGCCTTGCATTCAGAGAAAGACTCACAGCTCCATAACGCTCTTGCAAAGAGGAATCAGTTGAGAGAAAGTGTTATCACCGTTTCTCTTGAGTATATCAAAACACGTCTGTCCAAGCGGGAGGTCGGAGCAGGCGATGCGCAAAAACTGATTAGTTTACTGGATCAATCTGAGTCTTTTACACGCAGGCAACAACTTCTCAAAGAGATTGATTCTCTGAGAGAGCAACTCTCCACGATACAGTAATTGGAATAATGAGTACTAACAACAGTCATCGGATCTCCATTACCAAAGCGGATTTGCTGGATAGCTTTGTGCAGCTCTACCACGCGATCAAGGACTATGATGAGCTGGTGGGGCAGGTAGCGGACGAAAAACACACCAGCATGCTAAAGATCAAGGAGATTGTGCGGACGCGAATGTCAAATCTTGAATTTGGCAGTGTCAATGTTAAAGCAATGGAATTGATTGGGGCGTACATGCGGTATACCCTTGAAAAATTTAAGGGTGAAAAAATAACCTTTCTCATTCCAGATGGACTCGATGACGAGTTTTTTGCCATCAATGATGGATTTCTGCAGCTTTCTGATCAAATTGAAACAATTGAGAAGGAGCTGCTTGAAATAGAAGAGAAAGTCTTTTTTATCTCCCGGTTGCTGCCCCCGACTAATATCGAGAAGATTCGCTTGCTGTTGAAAGCCATATCCAGTTTTTTCAAGTCTATTATCAGAAAAGACTCCACGGATATGGAAGGTCACATCAATCACATCCACCATTTGACGGCTAGTAAGGAGAGCTATTTCGTTATCAATGATATCGGACATATGGTAAGGGAAATTCACAATTCACTGGGCGAGTTCAGTGCACATGTGCCCATTGAGGATATGGATGCCGCGTTGGTTGACGATATGCCTGACGCCATCGATAAGTTGAACTTGGTGATTAAACGGATGGAGGAATCGGCGAACTCAACGTTGGATGATGTTGAAGCACTGCTGGACAGGAACAAAAGACAGATGGACCGAAATATTAAGTTGACTGAGCAGTGGGCTCAGGCAAAATCTGAATTGAGTGAAATTCAGAAGGTACATCCGGATGTAGATGAAAAAATTGCCGGTATTGTTTCCAACCTGGATGATCAGTTTCAAATGGAGATGGAAACCCGCAACCAGGAATTAAGTGAGGAAGAGACTACTTTTTTCAACATTATTTCAAATCAGTCTTTTCAGGATATCACTGGACAAACCCTGAAAAAGATTATCACTTTTATTGAGCAGCTTGAATTCAGCCTGCTTAATATACTCCAAAAGTATGGTGGAAAAACCACTGAAGCCGCTGCTCAAGCCAAAGAATCAATTGGCACAGTTTCACCATTGGTGGGAGTCGAAACCGACGATGGCCTGATTCTGGAGGGGCCGAGCGATAATCAGTCAAAAGAAAAAGAAGAAGCTGCAAACCAGGCTGATGTGGATAAAATGCTGGCTGAATTCGGTTTTTAACTCCGGAACTATTCAGAATCCAGTGGCAGTTTTAGAATCTTGCCAGGGCTTTGAGGCCGATGCCGACTCTTCGAAAGCCTACCTGCCTGGACTTCCTTTTGATAATTCAGATATTGCTGTTTCTCTGCTGCTGGATCAGATCCTGAAAGTGGATCTTTAGGTTTGAGTGTGGGGGCCTGCTTGTGTTCCTTGTAAAACTCAGCAGAGTGCTGTTTGCTGGGAGTCGAAATTTCAGGTTCCTGGAACGTGTCGCCAAAGCCGCTATTAATAAGACGTTTCAGCATTCTTCCGATTCGATATGATCCTTTCACTGGTTAGCCATTGATATTGAGGTTCATACCTGCCAGATGCTTGAATTGGGTCGCAATTTTTACAAATTCCGGTTCAGGCACCGTTCTGAGAACTTCACCGGTTTCTTTGTCGATAATATCCACATACATTTGACCGTCCGCTTCATGCCGGTAAAATCGCATTTCTCTCCATTGGATGTTCTCACCGATCATTTTTTTGACTGCGTCCATATGAAACAAGTGTGCATTCTTGTTTTCGTTTTCACTGGCTTTTTTTCCGGCATCCAGAGTCTGTTCTTTTTGTGGATTGACTTTTTCAGGTCGTTGATCCCCTTCTTTTGCTTGATCCGTTTTGTTGAAAGGGATATGACCTTTTCCTGAGACAGTGTCTGTTTTCATCAGTTTAACCCCTTGGTTGAAATCCCGTTTGGTTCAACACTGTTACACGTTTGTTGTGCTAAAATCCATGCATCCACTTTTGATGGGCATGAAGAGGATTTAGAATGTAAAATATAAATTCTGGCAAGCAGGTACTGGCTTAGAGGGTTCCCTGCAGCAGCCTCATGTTCGATCCCTCAGGTGCGTTCTCCGCCAATTTGGCTGAGATGCCATTGCGATAACTGGTTTTCTGTGTGATGTAGCCTGAAAGCTTGTTTTCAGTCCCCAGTTGAGAACGTTCCCGTTCGATCGATTTTTGTTCCTTTTCTAAATTAATAATCGCTTGATTATTGTTATCCTGCACTGCCTCCAGGACGCCCTGGATATCTTTAAAAAGTTTAGCCTCCAGTTTTTTCGCTAAGATTCCCAATTCCTTTTCACGAATTTCCAGAGAACCGTCGTTGGTGGATAGCGCCCTTAGAATCACTTCACGGTTTTGCACAGTACTTTCTATATTTTGCTCATCAATGGCAGATTGAATGGAGAGAACCAGTAGTTGATTCAAAAGCTCCTTTTTCTTCTTCATCAGCGAGTGGATAATCGGGTCTTGAGGTGATTTCATTTTTTTGAACGTTGATGGTTTAATTTTTACTCAGTTATATTATAGACTACTTGCCAATACAAAACTCAGAAAATATCTGTTCCAGCATTTCATCGGGCGTTGTCTCACCGACGATTTCCCCGAGTGCCTGCAACGTTTGAGAAAGGTCTACGGCCAGTAATTCCTGACCGAAACCCTGTTCCAGCGTATCTTTTGCCTGGTTTAAAGAAATCAGTGCTGCTTCCGCTGACTTCTTTTGACGAAGATTGGTCAACATGGTCTCTTCCGCCAGTTTTTGACCTTGCCCTGAAATCTGCTGATAGATTTCGTCTCGAAGTCGTTCGATGTCCTTGTCCAGTTTCGCACAAATCGTGATACATTTCTGTTTGATCAGAAACTCCGGAACGGGAAATGTTTCCGGACCATAAAGGTCGCTTTTGTTAAGGACAATGATAGTCGGGATCGCAGACAAATCTACACTATTTTCCAACTGACTCTCAAATGAAGGATCAATCATATCAATCACCCAAAGGATCAAATCTGCTTTTTCTACGGCGGCCAACGCTCTATTGATCCCCTCCTGTTCAATAACGTCTGTGGTCGGTTGAATCCCAGCCGTATCAATCAGTGAAGCGGGTATCCCGCCAATGGTACAAGACTCTTCGATAGTGTCCCGTGTTGTGCCCGGCATCTGACTGACGATGGCGCGGGATTCCTCTAAAAGGCCGTTCAGAATACTGGACTTACCTACGTTTGGGTTGCCAGTCAGGACGATCTTATACCCCTCTCTGATTTTAATTCCGGTGTCAGCAGAACCGATCAATGTCACAAGGTCCGAGTTGGCTGATGTCAATCTTTCATCAATCTCATCCCTGTGAGCAAATATCTGATCCTCTTCAGGAAAATCAATGTCGGCATTCACCAGCGCCAGCACCCAAGTTATTTGGTTCTTGAGTTCAGAAATTCGTTGAAAGAGCTTCCCCTTCAATTGGTTGATGACCAGATCCAGTTCCAGAAGGCTTTTGGCCTGAATGAGGTCGTTGGTGGCTTCTGCCTGGGTCAGATCAATTCGACCATTCAAAAAGGCCCGCTGGGTAAATTCGCCAGGATTGGCCAAGCGGGCACCAGCATCCAGAACCAGATTTAGAATCACCTGTGTCAGATAAACGCCCCCATGGCAATGGATTTCAACAATATCCTCGGCAGTAAAACTATAGGGCTTCCGCATGATGCAAAGCAGTACTTCATCCAGAGTGCGTCCTTCGTTTTCGATCCAGCCGTATGTCAGAATTCGGTTTTTGATCTGTTGAAGAAGGACTCCGCTCTTTGCCTTGAAGACCTTTTCTGCCAACGGCAAAGCCAGATCCCCACTGATGCGGATGATGCTGACACCTGCTTCGCCAAATGCAGTAGCGATTCCGGTGATTGTATCTTGATGATGGCTAATCATTCCCCGGGCTTTCCTTTAATCGGTTACTGGATGTCCCGGACAAAGATCTCGCGATAATCCTCCAGGTACAACTCAGAGAGTTTTGATTGAGATTCCTGCCGCATATTTTGCACAATCAATCGTTGCAGGATGTTATTCTTTCGGTAAAGATTTTTTACCGCGTTGAAGTGTTTGTTCTTTTTATCATAGCATCTCTTGATGGAGTTGGCCATGTATAATGAGTCTTCAGTAGAATACCAGGCAAAGAAGAGCTCGTTCTCTTTGCGGGTTTTATAAAAGGATCGGTAGAAATCTTTTGCCTGATTGTGAAAATCAAACGCGGAATCCAGTCGCACTTCAGCACATGATGGATTTTTTTGTATCGGAACTCGAGTCGCTGTTCCCCATCCGCAGGAAGTTAAAAAGCTTGCAGCCAATAAAAAGATCAGTATACGTTTCATAGAAATTTTAGATTTTCTTTGTTTTTTTTTTGAAAGTTGCCCGTGGGTCGTCGAGTTTTTCCCAAGTAAAATAATGCAAACAGTGCACCCAAAATCCAGGGTGATTAATGTGTCATCGTATCCCTTTGATCCTGGCGAAGTGATTCTTGAAAGTGCCTTCCTGTAGGAGCTGGAATCTGGTTACGATTCAGTTTCCTGATCTGAATGGCAGGTCCTTGTATTGAAAATGAAAAAACCGGACCACCGTCAGCTATATAAATAGAAAATTTTATACAGAACGAGCTTTACATGCCTTTCGATAAAGTGATAATAAGAAAGGCAAACAAGTGACCTGATTGACGTAAAGGACCTTTTTTTCAGGCAGTGGCGGATTGAGCGTTATTTTTCATTCGGCGCAGGGAGAATGCCATCCACAAAACTGTCTTTCAGGGTATTAAATCTGTTTCTCTACTAATTTTTTATTCATGCAAATGGGGTGTAAATAAAATATGGATCTCGCGGCTATTATTGGAACAGTCGGTGCGTTTATAGTTATAGTATTCGGTGTGATAAGTAATGCTGGTCCCGAAAAGCTTATTTTATTATGGAACCTGCCCAGTGTAGTCATTGTTCTGGGAGGAACGCTCATAGCAACAATTGGTTCCAATCCTCTGGAGTTGACGTTTCCCGGTCTCTTCAAATCCCTTGGGAAAGTATTCAAATCTAAATCGGTACCTTTGATCGAGACATTAGTGATCATTGTCGATGTAGCAAAAGTGGCACGGAAAAACGTTCTGGCCATTGAAGACTCATTGCCCAGTATCGAAAACGAGTTTCTGCGAAACGGCTTAAGATTGGTGGTCGACCGCGTCGACAAGGATCTGATTACCGATATTATGCAGTCGGAGATGAAATATGCGGATCAGAAAAAATCCATCGATATGGGAGTGGTCAAGAGTATGTCTGTTTATTCACCGGCCTTCGGCATGATCGGGACACTGATTGGACTGGTGATGATGCTCGCCGATCTGAGTGATCCCAACACTATTGGGCCCAATATGTCAGTTGCACTGATCACGACGCTGTACGGATCCCTGATGTCTAACGGAATTTTTATGCCTTGGGCATCTGTGTTGGATTCCGCCAGGAAAAGTGAGCTGGTGTTATACGAAATGGTTCGAGACGGGATTCTGTTTATCGAGAAAAACGAACGTGCCGAGTTTATCGAACAGGATCTGATGAACTACCTGACACCTGAATTGAAGGCAAAATACGAAGAACTGAAGTTTAGTCGTGAGAAAGGAAAATAATGGCGGTCGAAGAAGAAGTTGAATGTAATTGCGGGGAAGAGCGAGTAGAATGGATTTACACCTATGGTGATATGGTCACACTGCTGCTCTGTTTTTTCGTTTTACTGTTCGCCATGTCAAAAACCAACGAAGAGAAGTTCAAAGCAATTGCTGCTTCGTTCAGGGGCGGACCGCCAGCATCACCCTATATGTTCACCGGGGCACCTTCTCCCATGGATGCCCTTGAAAATACGATGAAAAAGAGCGATATTTCTGCCGAAGTGACCGATATTACGGTAGATGATCGTGGCATTGCCGTCTCTTTTAGCGATACCGCGATGTTTGCTTCAGGGAAAGCGACACCGACAAAACAGGGTATAGAAACAGTTGAAAAATTTGCACGGATTCTATATGCCATTCCCAATAAAGTAGTTATAGAAGGACATACGGATAATACGCCGATCAAAACAAAATTATTTCCATCTAACTGGGAGTTGAGCGCCGCTCGTGCAGGTGCGATTGCGAGGCTGCTGGAAGAGTTCGGGATTGACAGCAAACGTATGGAAATTGCAGCATATGGGATGACACGACCCCGGGTCACCAACGATAGTCCGGCGTTGAAACAGATGAACCGACGAATTGATATTCTGATAAAACCTTCAGGATACTAAGCTCAAGAAACTGTTTTTGCAGAATATCTCGATCGGTCTGTACGGAAAAAACACAGACCCCAACGTTCTTCCGCTATCTTCAAAACAGCATTAATCCTAGAAATTTACTGAAAACCCTGCTGCTTTGAAAGCGCTTTTCCTTTGCTAGCTCGTCTGGACTCTATCCCTGTTTGTTACAAAGATTTTACTGTATTTACAGGCACTGTTCATGGATTGAGTGAGGGCAATATCTGGTAGAAACAATCAGAAGAGGCATTGAATCATCAAATGGCCGATTTTTACTCTCAAGCTTTGAAATACCTGGATTCGATTCAACCTCCTGTTCCTAAGATTTTTAAGCAGATCAAGGCGGATGGATTAGCACAGAAAGTACCGATTATCAGGGATGATATGGGGGTATTTATCCGTATGATTTGCGCTTTAAGACAACCCGGTACGATTCTAGAGATTGGTTGCGGAATTTCATATGCAACCCATTGGATGCTGCTGGGGGCTCCTCGCAGTGAAGTGGTGGCCATCGATTCCAACCAGCAACGTATTGAACAGTGCCGATCTTATCTGAAGCAGTCAGGGTATGTTGATCAAGTTGAGTTGAGAAACTGCTGGGCAGAAGATTTTTTTAAAGATAATCAGCAATGCTTTGACTTGATTTTTCAGGATTCTACAAAAAAGGGATATGCAGGAATGATCGATCAATGTTATCAGTGTTTAAAACCTGGTGGCATTTTAGTCGTCGATAATATTTTCTTTAATGGAAAAGTATTTGGTTTGACCCCCGACCAGGAAAAAAAATATTCCAATGGGACGCTATCCGTGAAGATATTTAATGAAAAAATGGCGCGGCATCCCGGATTTGACTGCAGCTTTTTGCCGCTGAGTGATGGAATTCTTGTCGCCCAACGAATTAGTTAAAAGGATTATATGAGTGTTCCGGTTCATACTTTAAATAAAGAACAGAGAGTCTGGTACGCCAACCTGGTGATATCGGCCATTTTAGCTGATGATGAGATCAGCCCATCGGAAGTGGATTTTCTGAAACAGGTCATTGGGATTGTCTCCGATCCCGAAAAGAAAAAAGAATTGATGGCGCGGATCAGTTCAAAAAAGAAATCTCCGCTGACAGAACCGCTCGGTTTTGCCAAGGAAATCCTGGCAGCTATTTTTATTGAGTTGTCACTGATCATGATTTCGGATCTGGATTTTGCGGAAGATGAAAAAGCCTTTTTGAAAACAGTGGCAGACCTGTTCCGATTTAAAAAAACCTATTTCCTGGAGCTGATGCGCTGGGCGGAAGAAGGATTGCAGTGGAAAAACTCACAGCAGGAACTTCTTTCGGGAGACGATAAAACTGAAAATTTTCAGGTTTCTTTGGGACAGCTAAATTCAGAACAGAGAAAATGGTACGCCCAGGCGTTGATTGCCACAATTATGCTTGATGGTGCTATTGATGAAATGGAATTGAGTTTTTTGAAAGCAGCAGTCTCATTTGTGGATAATAAAAAAGATCAGATGGAGTTGATGGGGTATGTGCGCAATAAAATGGCGCCGAAACTAAAAAGACCTCCCGATATGACTGAAGGGGTTCTGATCCATATTTTTATTGAAGTAATACGCATTGTGTCTGCGGATGAAAGTCTCTCATATGCTGAACAAGCTCATTTAAAACAGATTTCTGACCTTTGTGGTTTTAGTACAGATCAGTTTGAAAAGTGTGTTGCCTGGTGTAATCGGGGGATTGCCTGGATGCAGAATAAAAATCCTCTGATCACAAACTGTAAAGTAATTGCGAAGAAACAGCTCGGATCCCTGTCTGGTGGTAGCGGATTGGCAGTGAATGCCGAAAATAGCTCTGTTCTGAATCGGGAGTTCACCTGTTTCGTATGTGCGTCTAAACAACCGGTCCCGGCATACCAACTGAAGCCCCATACCCAGGAGGCAAATCGGAATATATTCGGCATTACAGCTTACTTGGAAAGTCTGGAAGGACGAGACTATATTGACTTTAATAAGATCAGGGTCATTACCTGCCCCACATGCCTGTTTTCCAGTTTCAGTAAGGACCTATTCAAGAAGAGTGAAAAAGAGAAGACGCCGGGCGTACTGACCAACACAAAATTCAGGACGACCTGGCTCAAAGATGTTAAGAACAAACAAGCAAAACTGGGCGGAATAAAGGAGGAACTTTTTTCCCTTAATCCCTCTCCAGGGGCTGTCGTTAAATCTTATGAGCTGGCGATCCAGGCAGCAAATGTCCTGGGAGTGGCTAACAATGATGAATCTCAAAAATGGCAGTCCGTCACGCTGTTGATGACACTGGCGGAGATTCAGATGAACGACGGGGACGTGGAGGCGGCAGAATCTAATGTGGAAAAAGCCCGGGAACGGGCAGATAGCCTATTTAAAAATGCAGCCAATGTCACCGTCTCGTTTAAAGCGGCCCGCCTGCTACTGTTCATTGGGTTGTTTTGGGATGACGTACGCACAGCGGGGACCTATCTGGATTTTCTCAGAGAATATCAGTTTGAAAAAAAAGATGCTTTGTCGACCCCAGAACAGAATGTGTTGAGGAAAGTGTATGGTGAAGTCAAAAAGGTAATGGAAGATCGGTCTGAATACACGAAAGACCAGTTGATGGGATTTCATAAAAACATATGACCCTGCGTAGTGGGCAATGGTTGAGGAAGTAACCCCCCTTTTGCCCCTTATAAAAGGGTGAAACAGAAAGAGTCTTCCGGAAAAATCAAAGAGAGAGACAGTCGCTGGACAATATTTTGGCATCTTTTTGACAAAATGCGGTTGTCCTTATCACCCGGTTTTTTTATACTATTCCTTTGAAGGCGAAAAGACCGGTCATGAACAATGCCTGAACCCCCAAAGGATTTCTGTTTGCTTGCCCTCCAATGAAAACAGAATGAATCTTCCCTGAGACGTGCTCGCTGGATGTTCGGTTAACTGTTTGTAAATCAGAGAACTTCGATATTGTACTATCCATATCGTGCAATATAAGATTTTTTAGCAAATATTATCATAAAAATAGTTACTCAGAGTCAATTTTTAAATATTCCCTTCTGTGCTGTAGCATTGAATGAAATGTTGGTATATTGATTAATACGGGTTAACTAACCTGTCAATTTATTAAGTAATTTTGGATGCCCCATGTTTAAGTCGATAAAAAGTAAGGTGGATTTCGCCCGGATGGAAGAGGAGTTACTGGATTATTGGGACGAAAATCAAATTTTTGAAAAATCTGTAGATCAGCGGTCGGATCAAAACACTTATTTTTTTTACGATGGGCCCCCTTTCGCCACCGGTCTGCCCCACTACGGTCATCTGATTGCCAGCACCATCAAGGATGTGGTTCCTCGTTACCAGACCATGTTGGGTAAAAAGATCGAGCGTCGTTTCGGATGGGATTGTCATGGCCTGCCGGTCGAATTTGAAGTGGAAAAAGAGCTAGGATTAAATGGTGCTGCCGATATTGAAGCGTATGGTATAGACAAATTCAATGAAAAATGTCGCAGCATTGTTTTGAGGTACAGCAACGAATGGAAACGAACCATTCGCAGGCTGGGCAGATGGGTGGACATGGAAAACGATTATAAAACCATGGAAGTCAACTTCATGGAGTCCATCTGGTGGGTGTTTAAAACACTCTGGGATAAGGATCTGATCTATGTCAGCAAAAAAATCGTCGCATTCAGCCCGCGACTCAGTACCCCACTTTCCAATTTTGAAGTTAATCTGGGGTATAAGGACACCCAGGATCCATCTGTCACCATCAAGTTCAAGGCTAAAGGGGAACCGAACACATACGTCCTGGCCTGGACCACTACCCCTTGGACCTTGATCTCTAATTTAGCCTTGGCCGTCCACCCTGAAGTGACATATGTGCGGGTTAAGCAGGGAGATGAAGTTTATTATCTGGCCAAAGACCTGCTGGTTAAGACATTGGGTGAAGAGAGCCTGGCCGGGATTGAAGCAGAGATGCCAGGTAGCGAGTTGGAAGGAATGCTTTACGAACCACTCTTCCCTTATTTTGAGGATAAAGCAGCTGACGGCGCTTTCAAGGTGGTTCTGGGAGACTATGTCTCAACTGAGACCGGAACCGGGGTGGTACACACAGCCCCCAGTTTTGGTGAGGACGACTTCGTCACCGGGAAGCGGTATAACCTGCCCCATGTTTTTCCGATGGATAATAGTGGTTATTTTACGGCCGAAGCCACCGATTTTGCCGGGCAGTATTTCAAGGACGCCGATAAAGCGATTATAAAAGCGTTGAAGGAGCGGCAACTGGTTTTAAAACACGAAACACTGGTTCACAGCTACCCATTTTGCTGGCGTTCCGGCGCTCCCTTAATGTATCGAACCATTCCCAGCTGGTTTGTTAATGTGGAGAAGATTAAGTCGACGATGCTGGAGAACAATCAGCAGATTACCTGGTCGCCGGGTCATATAAAAAATGGAAGAATGGGCAAGTGGCTGGAAGGCTCTCGGGATTGGGCGATCAGTCGTAACCGCTATTGGGGGAATCCCATTCCGGTCTGGATTTGCGACAACTGCGGTGAAATGCAATGCATGGGCAGCAAGCGGGAATTGGAAGCGCTTTGTGGAGAACAACTCACAGATCTGCACTCCCATTTTGTCGACCGTCTTACGTTTCCCTGTGGCAAATGTGAGGGCACGATGCAGCGTACCCCGGAAGTATTGGATTGCTGGTTTGAATCCGGTTCCATGCCATATGGGCAACAGCACTACCCCTTTGAAAATAAAGAGAAGTTTGATAAACATTTTCCGGCGGATTTCATCAGCGAAGGGTTGGATCAGACTCGGGGCTGGTTTTATACATTGTTGATTCTGGGCACAGCGCTTTTTGAAAAGCCGGCTTTTATGAACTGTATCGTAAATGGGCTGGTCCTGGCGGAAGATGGAAAAAAGATGAGCAAAAGTCTCAAGAATTTTCCGGATCCCTGGGATATGCTTAATAAATATGGTGCGGATGTGGTCCGGCTTTATATGCTGAATTCAGGGGCTGTGCGTGGTGATGATCTTCAGTTTTCAGAGACGGGCTTGCAGGAAACTATGCGGAATACAACGCTGCCACTGTGGAATGGGCTCAGTTTTTTCACTACTTATGCCAATATTGACAACTGGCAACCAACCCAAGTCGAAGAGATCTCAGAACTCTCCAACCCGTTAGATCGCTGGATACTCTCACGCCTGAACCATTTGCTGCTGGATGTGAGAACTGCCATGGATAACTATAATCTCAACGGTGCAGTGGCGCCATTTGTGGGATTTGTGGATATGTTGACCAACTGGTATATCCGCAGAAGTCGCAGACGATTCTGGAAGGCTGGCGAAGGAGAAGATAAAACCCAGGCTTATAAAACCCTGTTTACCGTTCTCTTAGAGTTTTGTAAGGCAACAGCGCCCTTTATCCCATTTATCTCAGAAGAGATTTATCAGGTATTGAAAAACGATTCGATGCCGGAAAGTGTTCATCTCTGCCCATATCCGGCTGTTAAAAATGAATTTATCGACGAGAAACTGGAGCAGGAGATGGATATCATCCTGAAAAGCGTCAATATGGGTCGAGCCTTGCGGGCGAAACATCAGATTAAGATCAGGCAACCGCTGCAGAAAATCACCCTTTTAACCAAGAATGAGGCCGTTCAAGGTGTACTGGGCGGGATGTCTTTATTGATCACCGATGAATTGAATGTGAAGGATGTCGAAATTGCCCAGAACGAGGAAGATCTGGTGGAACTGATCGCCAAACCCAACCTCAGACTACTGGGGCCAAAATTTGGTAAAAAACTTGGAGTGATTCGGCCACAGATAGAAGCTCTGACAGCCAAAGACATCGTTGAGTTACAAAATGGCGGTCAGAAGACCCTGACTCTGGATGGGGAGGATTTCGAAATTGGTGTCGAAGAAATTTTTATCGAACGTCATCAAAAGGAAGGGATTGTCACCGAAAGCGAGGGGGACGTGACCGTCGCCCTGGATATTCAATTGAACGATGACCTGATTGCCGAAGGCTTTGCCCGGGAATTTGTCAATAAGGTACAGCAAACCCGCAAAGAGATGGATCTGGAAGTAGTCGATCATATTGAAGTGATATACAGTGCCGGTGAGATTCTAAAAAAGGCTCTTGAAAAGCATCAGGCATATATAAAGACAGAGACACTGGCTCAGAGCCTGGAATCTGTTTCCAGTGTCGGCGATGGCTTCATGGACTGGGTTCTGAACGAAGAAAACTGCGCGATTAAAGTCAGCAAAGTCTAATCCTACCACATCATTTTCTCCTTTGGAGAATCTGCCCATCCGGGTGGATTCTCTGATCTCCACTCAGTAATATTCTCTGATCTCCACTCAGTAATATTCTCATATTATACGGTAACTCTTGAATATCTCAGCATCCTGTCCCAGGGCCCACTCTTTTTTCAGGTATTAGGTATTAGCCTTCCCCCTTCAGTCTTTAGCCTCAGCTCTTCTTTTCTTCCTTTCCCCTTCGGTCTTCAGTCTTGAATCTCAGCTCTTCCCCCTTCCACTTTTATATTTAAATTAAAGCTTGAATCCCGGTTGAAAAAGGGTGACCGGAAGCGCGTAGTATTGCGTTCGGCAAGGGATGACAGCGGATAAGCTTTGTGAAGGCCTGCCTTGAATTAGGATTGGGGAATCTTTTTTTATAAAAATCAGTCAAAAAATTAAAGATTTAATTTTATCTTCCGATAAGGAGACAAGAATTGAAAAGAACCGGTGTCATACCGGGAAAAAATGCAGAAACCATTAAAGTTTTGAATTCCGATTCCGATAAGGGAAACAGGAAGCATTAACCAATTGACATTTATAAACCAGAACTCAAA
>Ga0075122_10001587_pt1 | contig 15982 bp, 14 predicted proteins | sample AntAceMetag02UKB_FD_69790 | JGI IMG/M metagenome (GOLD analysis project Ga0075122, IMG submission 69790) | Saline lake microbial communities from Ace Lake, Antarctica - Antarctic Ace Lake Metagenome 02UKB | ecosystem: Environmental > Aquatic > Non-marine Saline and Alkaline > Saline | place... | reverse complement strand
TTCAGAAACAGATACTACGATTGAGCAAAGAGAAAGAAATAACAGGTGTGGATTGGGTCGTAAAAACAAAGTTAGTCAAGGTGTAGAGAAAAAGCCAAGCGAAAAAACAACCATTTTTTTTGCAGGGAGGAGTGTGTTTATTGTTGACTTACACTTTAATGGATGACCACACGGGATCTATACGTATCATCCGAAGCAGCCCGTCCTCTGTTCAGCTTTGATTGAGTTGATAATGGCTTTTTTATGATCACATCTGAGGCTGTGTCGCGGGCCTTTACATCATCGACTCCCGTCTCAGTGATGGCACGCTCCAGGGTAGTCTTAACATCTTCTGCTGACATGGTGTCAGTCAGATCCCAGGAGATGATGTATCGATTGTGGTCGGCCAACACGGTTGATAGATAGTACCATCCCTCATAGGAAATGGCGTTCAACGCGTTGGCCCCGTCTACTCCCATGCAGCGTCCAATGCAGAACCCAGCCTTGCGGCACAACATCCGCGTCAAATCCTTTTTTTTTGTGCAGATCCTCATTTGACTGTCTTGGTGTTTCAAGGACAAGATCAATACTTATGCTGATTTTATTCTGGATAGCCTGGAGAGCTGTTCGGTAATTGTTCCATCAATTTGGCCTCTGGAAGTTGGAAATGTTCTGTTAGTTGCTGAAAGAAAAAAACGTTTAGCAGAAGCGGATAGTTCCCGATTTCTTGATTTACTGTCAAATCTTCCAATTTTCGTCGAGCAGGAATCTCCCGAACGAATGGTCAAAGAAATATTTGCATTGGCTAGAAGTCTGAACCTCTCCAGTTACGATGCCTTGTATCTGGAGAGACCTAATCAGAGCATCGAAAAAGGTTTCTCTCTCCCGAAATATTCCCCAAAAACGGGAAAAGATGGTTTCACATATAATCTGCACATGTTAAACTTGTAAAAAAAAAGCAAAAAAATAAATGAACTAAGAGGTTCAATATGGAACAAATTGACATAACTCTTTCTGAGCTTTCGTTTGATCAAAAGCTCAATCTAATGGAATCGATTTGGGATGATATAACAAAAGACGAAATAAAATTTAAATCTCCAGTCTGGCACAAAGATATCCTTGAAGACAGGGAACAGGCGTTGGCCTCTGGAAAGGTTAAAGTAAGTGATTGGGAAGAAGCAAAAGAAAGGATTAGAAAGAACGTAAGATGAAAGTAACGATCCTTGACGCTGCTGAAAGAGATCTTGAGGATGGGTACCGCTTTTATGAACGACAATTATACGGACTTGGTTCATATTTTCTTGATTCTCTTTATTCCGACATCGATTCCTTGAGATATTTTGAAGGTATTCACCAAAAATTATTTGGATACCACCGGCTTCTCTCAAAACGATTTCCATTTGCCGTGTATTATAGGATTTTCGAAATCGAAGTATTGGTAACTGCCGTTCTCGATTGCAGAAATAATCCAAGTTGGACCCGCAAAAGGTTGATGGACATCTGATGATATTAAGCTTTGAAGATATTCTTTCAAAATAAAGAGCACAAAAAATTGTCTACGCCAATCCACTACCAACTCTCCCCGCTAGGCCCTGTTATTTTTGGAAAGGACTCACCTCCACCATTTTTCTCCCAATACCTTCCATATCAGTTGTTTCTGCTGCAATCCAAGAATCCCCAGTCAGCCATCGTCACATTTCTTGCTATTTGTTTAATCCAATTTTCATCAGGGTGTGGAGTCATCCCGGCAATGTGAACCTTTCTAGAGCCGATGTGAATAAAAAACAAGACATAATGTAAAGGATTTTATCAATAACGCCATAAAGCAAAATACTGCTGGTTAGCAAGAAACTTTGAGGCGTTATGGATAAAATTCAGTTGGACTAAGTCGCTGAAGCGACAGCTTATTTACCATACATGTTAATGGCGGCAAGGTTTCCCGAACTTGCTAATTCTGCGGTTTACAATCTTCAATCAACACAGCCAGCCAAGCCTGTCCCCTCTTTTGACAATCTCTCCTCATTCGAATTTTATCTAAATATTTGGATTGATCTATGAATCTCTAGGTGCTTTTGGATTTTTTTAAAACCAAAGCATGGAGAACAAAGATGAAACCTCTTAGAATACAGTTTTGTGTGTTTATGCAGCTGAGAAATCTTGCGCCAAAAACGCAAGAGAGTTATTTGCACTCAGTGATCGAGCTTTCAAAATACTATCATAAATCGCCGGATCAAATTGAGCAGGAGCAGATTTTTGAGTACATCCTCTATCTGCAGAACATCAAAAAGCTGACCTTCAGCAGCTGTAATTTCGCTTTGTCAGCCTTTAAATGCTTCTACAACCAATTCTTAAACAATGGTGCCATTGTGCTTAAAATCCCCTTGCGCAAACGCCCTCAAAAGATTCCGGTTGTTTATAGTCGCGAACAGGTACAGAAAATTATCCAGCTGACAACCAATCTTAAATATCATGTCATTTTTTGACTGCATATGGAAGCGGTCTGAGGCTTACAGAGCTTGTAAATCTCAAGGTTAAAGATATAGACGGCCAAAGAATGACCATTTTTGTCCGCAATTCAAAGGGGAAAAAAGACCGATATACTATTTTACCAAAAAAACTTCTGGTTGAATTACAACATTACTATCGACTCTTTAAGCCCAAAGAGTGGCTTTTTCACGGCTAGCAAATGTCCGTTGATTCAATTTCTAAGGCTTTTCGAGAGGCAAAGCGAAAAGCCGGACTTGCCAAGGAAGGTGGGATTCATACGCTGAGGCATTGCTTCGCAACCCACTTGTTGGAGGAGGGGTGTGATATCAGAACGGTCCAACATCTACTGGGTCATTCCCATATCAGCACCACCGCGGTCTACTTGCATGTTACGAACAAACTGATTTCGAAAGTCGAGTCCCCCCTGGAAAAAATATCGACCACTCCTTTTGATCCTTCCCCAGATGATCAAAAAGAGGAGGAAAATGACTAAGATCTCAAGCAAAACGGGACAAAAACCTGGCCTGAGCAGGCCACGGTTCGAGGTAGCCGATGTTGTGTTTCAATTTTCCAAAAAACATCAGGAGACGTGCAAAAGGAGCTACTCACAGAATCGAATCCTTGAGGATATTCTACACTGCCGAACAGTTGGTATGGGGGGACACACCAACCAATGTGATAATTGCAGACATATCGATATTTCCTATAACTCCTGTCGCAACAGGCACTGTCCCAAATGCCAGTCTTTGTATAAGGCAAAATGGTTAGAGGACCGCAAGGCGGATCTCTTACCGGTGAAATATTTACACAATGTTTTTACCCTTCCCCATGAGTTTAATGACCTGATTCTTCACAACAAATGTGTATTGCTGAATCTACTGTTTAAAGCAGTTAAGCAGACTTTACATCTTTTTTCCAAGGATCCCAGATATGGATTGGTCGGACAATTGGGATTTCCCACTGTCTTACATACTTGGGATCAGTTGATGAATCTCCACTATCATTTGCACTGTATTATTCCGGCAGGTGTGTACCAGCCAGGAGAGGAGGTCTGGACGCCAGCCAAATACAAATTTTTGTTTCCAGTGAAGGGCCTGTCCAAGATTTTCAAGGGCAAGTACATCAGTTTGGTTAGAAAGGCGTATGAATCTGGGAAACTAGAGTTCTTCGGAACCGTTTCTCACTTGGAAACCTCGTCTGAATTCTCCAAACTATTGTCGGGCGTGATGGCGAAGAACTGGGTCGTTTTTTCAAAACCACCGTTTAAATCTCCTGAGTTTGTGCTGGACTATTTGGGCAGATATACCCACCGAGTGGCGATCAGCAACAGTAGAATCGTTGGGATTTCGAATCAGAATGTTCTCTTTTCCTACAAGAAACGCAAATATAAGGGCAAGCAATATACCTCAAAAACACAAGTGTGTAACTTGCCGGGAGAAACTTTTATCCAGCGTTTTTTATTGCATGAGTTACCCTCTGGATTTATGCGCATCCGTCACTTTGGATTCCTGGGTAACAATTGCAAAAAGGCAAGGCTTAAAGATATTCGCACTGTTATTGATGGGTCTACAGCGCCAAGTAAACCAGTTAAAAAAAGATCTACTGTTCAGTTAATGCAAGATTTAACCGGGATTGATATTACTTTGTGCAGCAAATGCGGGGTTGGCAAACTCAAAAAGATCGATGAGTTTAACGGGGTTTATAAAAAGTACTCCTTTTTCGACCGGGGGAAGTTAAAGCGGCCTGCTTAGTCTTTTGCTGAAGTATTGACCCCATTTCCTGTTTTTTGTCAGCGGATTTTTCCGTGAATGGATCCGTCTGTCGAAAAAACGATCAATCAATGAAATTTTGAATCGAAAACCTGTTTTAAGCATGATGCAATTTATCCTTATCCCGCTAAATCCTGATCTTTCCCAAGGAAGTTTGAAAATTCCACTCAAAATTTCTTTTACAAAAGCCTAAAAAAGCCCTACTAACCCCATAGCAAACAATACAACAATATCTATGTAGTCCCGTTCAACAGGGATTGTACTGAATGGCTGGTTCTTGGAGAAACAATTTTTGTGCGTTCTCCCAGTTTTTCAATGTGAATGAATCCGCCTTTTTTATGCCATTCCGTACAATCCTATACGTTATTTGTAATCTTCCCTATATATTTCCGTTGTCCCGGAAGTATCGTTAGTGCACTTAAGATAATTACAAAGTGGTCTTTTCTAAGCTGGGATCTGGGCTGAAGAACACATCATTTACCAATTCCTACATTCTTTTACAAAAAAGAGGAATTCGAAATAACATCACTGATAAGCCCCACCAAACAAGATACCTTCGATTTACCTTACATTAACACTCCAATTTATAAACTCGAATATAAACTTAGCTTTTGAGAAAAGGGCTCCCTAATTGCCTTTCAATGATTATCTTCATCTCGCTTGACGTAAATGGCTAGGTTAATTATGGTTAAGCCACCAAAATAGAAGTCTGTATCTATCTATCTGTTTAATTAAGAATTACCGAATTCGTTCAGTCTTGAAACGGGTTCATCCAATCCTGGAACTTTCGTTTTCCTCAAGACGTTAGCTTTCACACTTGTCATAACTGACAATAAGCCTTCAACTCTACTAAAGGAGGTATTGCCAACCCAAAAAAACACGGTCGATAAACCAAAATGAAAGTCAATTGGTTGTGGAATATGTTCAAGCATAGATCTGAAGATTCAGAAGAGTTTTAAACCTGTCAATTCGTCCGGTAATCGAATTGTTTTTTAAGATGTCCTCAATTTGAAACCAATCTTTAGGAGACATACATGAACTCTGTTGTAATAGCTATTGGCGCCATGGTGTTATATATAATCGCTTATAATACCTATGGGAAATTCCTGGCACGAAAGATATTTAAACTAAATCCCGACGCGCAGGTTCCGAGCAAGGAACTTCAGGATGATGTCGATTTTGTACCTACCATAAAATCAATTCTTTTTGGTCATCACTTTACTTCAATTGCAGGAGCCGCACCCATTGTTGGACCGGCCATTGCCATTATCTGGGGCTGGGTTCCGGCTTTAATCTGGGTTATTTTTGGATCGATTTTCATGGGAGCTGTTCATGACTTAGGTGCGATAGTTGTTTCTATGAGAAACAAAGGACGGTCCATTGGAGATATTTCATCTGATCTGGTCAACAAGCGTGTTCGCATGATTTTCCTGCTTATTATTTTCCTCCTGCTTTTAATAGTCGTGGCTGTTTTCTGTGTCGTAATTGGCGCTGTTTTTACCATGTACCCTGGGGCTGTAATCCCAGTCTGGTTGGAAATACCCATTGCCCTGTGGCTGGGACATATGATCTATAAGAAAAAAGCCAACCATTTGACAATGAGTATAATCGCTGTCGTTTTAATGTATATTACAGTGATTATCGGGGCGTACGCACCGATTAGGTTAACCGATTTTGGCGTTGGCCCGGGAAGCGCAATCGCCGTTTGGGTGGTCATATTGCTGGCTTACTCCTATATCGCTTCGACATTGCCCGTGCAAAAGTTATTACAGCCCAGGGACTATATCAATTCCCACCAATTGTTTATTGCTTTAGCTTTGCTGATTTTGGGAATCCTGGTCGCCCATCCGACCATGGTTGCACCGGCGACAAATTATAATCCCCCGGGAGCACCCGCCATCTGGCCAATGCTGTTTATTACCATTGCCTGTGGTGCCCTTTCCGGATTTCACGCCTTGGTATCTTCCGGGACCACCTCTAAACAGATCGATAACGAATCCAGCGCATTAACAATTGGTTATGGTGGAATGTTGATGGAAGGAATGCTGTCCACGCTGGTTATTATAGCTTGTGGAGCAGGATTGGCTATTGGTTTGGCAGATAAAAGCGGTGCTATTTTGACCGGATCCGCAGCATTTTCGCATCACTATGCGAGTTGGGGAGCAGCAGCCGGATTGGGCTCAAAAATCGGCGCTTTTATACATGGAGCAGCCAACATGATTGACACGATCGGTATTCCTCACAATATCACCGTGGTTATTATGGGTGTTTTTGTGGCTTCTTTTGCTGCCACCACACTGGATACGGCTACCCGCTTACAAAGATACATCGTTGCTGAAATAGGTATGGCAATCAACGTACCTGCTATTGCCAAAAAACATCCGGCTACAGCCATCGCTGTTATCTCTGCCTTAGTACTCTCGTTTTCTGTCGGAGCAAGCGGTAAGGGTGGTCTGAAATTATGGCCACTTTTCGGAACTACCAATCAGCTTTTAGCCAGCCTGGCTCTGTTGGTCGTTACCATCTATCTGGCCCGAAAGAAAGCACCAATCATCTATACAGTGATTCCGATGATATTTATCATCATCATGACCGGTTGGGCAATGGTGATCAACTTGCAGAACTACTATGCAAAAAGCACTTGGCTTCTCTTTGCTATGGGACTGATTATCATTTTACTCGAAGTCTGGATGGTGATCGAAAGTTTGATTGTTTTATTTAAAGTGTATGGAAAAGAGCCAGAAATGGTTACTCCCTGAAGGCTCTGTTACGCGTTATTAAAGTTGAGCCGTTTAAAACCAGCTTAAAAAGGCGTCAAAACAAAGCGATGGTTGCTTAAGCGAAGGAGAACCAAGATTTATTTGGTTTCTCCTTCGCTTTCTCTTGATAACGCTTCAGCTTGTCCCTGTTAAGCGATAATGGGACCACTAAAATATCAGGTGGCACCATAAAAGGTAACATTCATTTGTCTCCTTGGTTGGCCTTATCAGGCGTGATAATTGAAGATGAGTAACTGAAGCTCTTTTTTTCATCGGATGAAAGCATTCTTACAAGGTCGCCGGTCATCTGTTGAAGTACGTTAACATTCTTCTTTACTGTTGCGTTGAGGGATTTAGATTTCAATAGTACCAAGGTTTATCGATTTTTCAAGTGTAATATTCTGAACTTCCTTGCCTTGTATTTCAATGCTGTATTCTCCTGGCAGGAGAGCATCAAACTTGAAATCACCGAAACAGTCAGTGACCTGTGAAGACTCGGCATCCTGTCTCTTAAGAGTGACTTCAATGCCTTCGGCGCATTCGTTGCTTTTCAACAGGCCACCGGCGATGAAGGCCTTTTCAAAGCGGTAAAGATTTTTGTAGAAAACATTCCCTTTGGTTCCCAGTTCCGGGCGGTAGTTTTCCAGCCCTTCTTCTTTAATCTTCTTTTCCATTTCCGCCGGTTCAAGGAAGAAATACCGAATCGCATCAGTCGGACAGCTGTGAGCACAACGCGGCATCTTGACCTCTGCCGCAGCGGCATCGAGGATATGGACACACATGGTACATTTCTGCGGCACTTGAAGTTCTTCATTCCAATAAATCGCGCCGTAGGGGCAGCTGTCGAGAACCTCTTTCTTGCCTTTGGCCTTTTCCGGATCAATCAGGACAATACCATCTTCCCGCTTGCTGAAACAGTCCGGATGGGCATTGACGCAGGGAGCATCCTGGCAATGCTGACAGGGCATCGGCAGATAAGCGACATCGATGCGCGGATACTGACCACGCTCACCACGCTGGATATTCATCCAGCGATGGCCGTGAATCGGCTGTTCCTGGGTGTAAGGAAGCCATTCGTTGCCGACATGCTCATCCTTACAGGAGATGAAGCAGTTGTTGCAGTCATGGCACAGGGACACATCTATAACTAAATAATGCTGTTTCATTGTTAATAATCTCCTCTCCATTTTTCAACTTCAACAAGGCAATGCTCGGTGACCATGCCTGATGCGTATTTTGACATCAACCGTGACGGAGTCAGAATGTTGATACAGCCCCCACGATCGATAGAATGTCCCGGTTCTCCCAGAGGGTTGTACTCTGCCGAGGATTCGTAACAATGACAGGTTCCCGGCGGCACCCGTTCGGTAATCCGGGTGGCAAAGATAACGGCACCACGGTCGTTGTAGACCTTAATCAAGTCACCGTTTTCAATACCGCGCGCTTTGGCATCGACTGCATTCATGCGGAAGATCCAGTAGTAATGACCGTCGATCAGAACCCGATGATCCTTGATATCGTTCATAAAGGAATCTTTGCCGTCCCCTTGCGTATGGAAACTGAAACGGGGGTGCGGTGACAACACGGCCAGCGGATAGGTTTTAAAGCCTTCGCTGTGATGCCCTTCCCAGGAGCGGATGTACATTGGCATCAGCGGTCTTTCGGTATCATCGGTATCATAATGACCGAAACGCTTCAGACTGTTGGAGACGAATTCGACTTTGCCTGACTGGGTTTGCAACCCTTTGTTATCGAGCAGGTCGCCAGGTCTGAAACGGGAGATCCAGCCACCGGTGTCCTGCTCGCGGTCTTCGGCAAACCAGCGGAAGGCCGGTGCCGATGGCGCCTTATTGGTGACCGGGACGATAAAATAGCCTTTATCAAAAAAATCTTCCCAGGTGATGACTTTCGGCAGGTCAGAAGCGTTGAACATCTGTTTGACCCAATCGAGGTCGGTTTTGCCTTCGGAAAAGACATCACCGACGTTAAGCCGCTCGCAGATCAGGCGGAAGATCTCGTAGTCCGATTTCGATTCGCCCAGCGGCTCAATGCATTTTTTCTGTAGGGCGATGACCCGGTGGTTGGCTTGGTTGTGAGAATCCGGGTTATAGCCAGAGTTACTGGCCCATTCGCCGATATCCCATCGTTCAAAGTTGGTACAGGCCGGCAAAATGATGTCGGCAAAAGGAACCTCGCCCTCGAACCAGATCGACTGGCTGACGACGAACGGCAGGCGCTTGGTCCGGTACATCCGGGCATAGCGATCGCCCTGTCCCATGGTGCCGATATGGGAGCCACCGTATTTGTAGAGCATCTTGATCCGGGAGTAGCCGTTCATCGGATACTCGTATTTGTGGAACTGCTGCTCCTGGGAGGCCCCGACGAAACCACGTCCATACCATTCGACCTTGTCGTCGAGGATACATTCCGGCAGGCGCATGCGGTGGAGGTGAACCCCGGAACCGGTACTTAAATTGGAAGTCATCGGTTTGCTGGTAACGCCGTCGAACATGCGGTAGACGAAACCGGCACCGGCGGCGGTGTTGTCACAGTCGCCGGAAATACCGCCGTCAGCGTAACCCGGAAAGTAGAAGTCGGAATCGACCGGCATGCCCTGGGTGGTGCTGTAAATGTTGATTCCCGGTTTACCGAGGCCCTGCATGGTGATCAGGGCGATCATCATCCGTGACCAGTCCATTCCGATCGGGCTGCGGCAGGCACCGCCCCAGCCGCCTAAGCCGCCGGCGGCAAGCATGGTTTTGTGCCGGGCCCATTCGCGGGCCAGGGCGCGGATATCATGGGCCGGGATACCGCATTCGTCGGCAGCCCATTCGCTAGTCTTCGGAATGCCGTCTTTTTTGCCCAGGACATAGTCGGTCCATTCGTCGAAGCCGTGTGCATGGGTAGCAACATACTCTTTGTCGTAGGTCCCTTCGGTCAGCCATATATAAGCGATCCCGAGGGCTAGAGCCGTATCGGTCCCCAGGCGTGGGGCGAGCCATTTGCCGCCGTAGAGGCCGTTCGTATGGTTGTAGTAAGGGTCTATGAAGACCATCTTGACACCCAGTTCTTTCAGCCAGCGACGGCGAATGGTACTTTCGAAGGCACCGTAGATGCCGTTGGTGGTCTCCGGATCAGAAGACCAGAAGACCATCATCTCACAGTTCTGGATACAGTCCTCGAACAGGTCCGTCTGCTCCGGGTTGCCGAGGCGGGCGGTGAACCCCCACATATGCATCCCCCCCCAGTGCCATCCTTCCCAGGAGTCCGGGTTGTGGTCGCCGTAGGTCATGCCGACGGTGTTCATAAAACGGAACAGAGCACTGTGACGATAGCCGATGTTGCCCCACAGGTGGTGGGAACTCGGCTCGATAACCATAGAACCCGGGCCGTACTCGCGCTTCATCCGTCTGATTTCGATCGTGACGATATCCAGCGCTTCGTCCCAACTGATTTGTTCATAACCAGAGATGCCGCGATTTTCCTCGTTGCGCTCGCCGTTTGGATCAAAATCCACCCGTTTCATCGGATACATGATCCGTTTCTTCGAGTAAACCATCGACTTGAAGCCGGCGGTAAACGGGGTATAAGTCGTTTTACGTGGTGGCTTGAAAACCCTTCCGCGAGCCTCGATCTGCCAGGATTCGGCATCCTCATCATCAAGATCCATCGGAGTGATGCGGACGATTTTTCCCTTTTCCTTGTCGACATACACAAAGACGGGGCCACCAGTTGTAATTTGCGTCATGCGAGTCAGTTTTTCCATTCCCCATCCTCCATAGCAGTGGTTTATTGCTGCCGATTATTGAATACCTACAGTTTAGATTTTGTTTAATTCCGTAAAAGGAAATTCCTTAATCGTCTTATAATCTTAATAGTCTAACCATCCGAACTACTCCCTAAAATCCAAAAAGGAACAGTACGGAACCGATGATTGTTCCAAAGATCAGATTAAATATTTTTACTAAAATAGAATCTTTTACCGTATAAGAAAGCAGCGGCAACATCCCATGACCATCTCGAACAATCGAACTTGCCAGCAACACGGAGAAGGGGATTAAACCTTGAGAAAACATGATTACAAATATGAGATGCGGGCCTGACTCCGGAACCATTGCCGTTACCACGGCGATGATTCCAACTAACACCATGTGTGATTTTACAAACGCAATCAACCGAGCTGCAAGTTTGCTTCACCAAATCCACGACCGTGTCGAGAATCTGATTTTTTTTATTGTCTTTTTGTTCCAATTCAAAAAATCAGCGTTTAGTAAATCTGTACAGAGGCATCACCCTCTGCCAATTTGCTAATCTCTCCAGTGGATACACTCCCCCGGACAGGCATCAATCTCTTCTTGAATTTCTTCTTCGGTGGCGCCCTTTGAGTTATATACTTCCGCTACATCATCATCGTCCAGTCTGAAAACGTCAGGCAAATCATCTGCGCATTGTCCGCAACTGGTACATTCCGTTTTATCAACATATACTTCTCGTGATAAATTTTCTACTTCGTTTCCTTTTAGTGACATAATTACTCCTTCGTTCAATATACCATTGAGTTTAAATTCTTGAAAAACAGGGTATGAATAGGGTGTCTCATTGAATCCCTACTTCAATAGCATCAGCAATGAGCGTACCAAAGTACCTGATTCCATATTTTTTACTGATATACCAAGCACTTGAATAAAACCCGTATAGTAGTAAACCGTACCAACAATACTACGCAGTCAAAATTTGATTTACAATCTGTAAAAATTTACGACAACAAATGAATTCTTTGGCTGAGCGTTTTGTAAGATTCATATTATGCGGAGTTCGAAATTATGCTGAGTTCTTTTGATCAGAAAAAAAACCGCATTGATTTTGTCGGATATTTTTACAATTCGGAAAAATAGATGACTCACCTTTTTTAATTAAGGGGCTGAATGCGCACAAATGATTGATCAATCTGAAAAAAAACGGGGGTTGTATGACTAGATAAAAACATATTATCAATATGTTGCAAAGTAACCTCCCGATTCCAGACTTCCTCCAGGTCAATGGCATGCATCTTGTAGAATAGATAACTATTGCAAAATTGAAGAATGAAAGCACTCCGTTGACAATGTTTTTCGTTCATCAATCAATCCCTGATTAAGCAACATATTCAACACCTTGAATGGAAATTTTTATTTCCTGCCAGAGTGAATTCCCTAAGTTGACTCAAGCAGCACTTTCATTCCGGGTACGCTGCAATGGCTTAAATGGCTGGGGCTGGTTTTTCGTATTACCCTGATTGTCAACGGTAATGGCTCAACAATGTTGTTCAAGGCTAAAACATGTACGGATATCGTGACGGTTTTACATCCGATTTGAGGGTTTTAATAGTTGATTCGGTTCCCAATGACGTATAAAACCGCATGCAAAAAAAAATGGAGGTTATATGAAACATGTCCTACTTTTGCAACCGGCTTTGTGTGTGGATTGCAAGGTCTGTGAGTTGGTTTGTTCGTTGGAGCATTACGGCAAGGTTTCCCCGATCAAATCCTGTATTAATGTCGAGTCGACACCTATGAAATTTGCTGTTCCGCTGACCTGTTTGCAGTGTGACAAACCTGCTTGCGCGATTGTTTGTGTCACTCAGGCATTGACAAAGAATTCGGAGACTGGACTTGTCGATTATGATGCGGACAAGTGTATTGGTTGTAAAATGTGTGTGTCTGCCTGTCCTTTTGGGAATATCTCTTACGACCAGGAAACTCAGGCTGTTATTAAATGTGATACCTGCAATGGTGCTCCCAAGTGTGTTGAATTTTGTCCAACCGGGGCAATCTCATGGGTAGGAGAAGATATGACAACTATAACACGGCGGCAAGCAATGGTGGGGAAATTTGAACAGCTTTTCAGCATGGAGGCACAATTATGAACGGATGGATAGGTACCGTTTTGCGGGTTGATCTTGCAACCGGAGACGTAAAGACAGAGGATTTGAACCGGAAATGGGCTGAAGAGTACCTGGGTTGCAGGGGACTGGGCGTACGTTACTATGTCGATGAAGTTTCCACCGGTATTGATGCGCTGTCTCCCGAAAACAAGTTGATTTTTGCCACTGGTCCCATGACGGGTTTGGTGGGCACCTCAACCGGTCGTTATGAAGTCGTGGCGAAAAGCCCGCTGACGAACACGATTGCCGGTTCAAATTCCGGCGGTTATTTTGGCCCGGAATTAAAATTTGCCGGGTTTGACATGCTGATTCTGGAAGGGAAGGCTAAAAAACCGGTATACTTGCTTATCGAAGACGGCAAGGCCGAGCTGAGGTCTGCCGAAGCACTTTGGGGCTTGACTGTCTCGGAAACGACCAATGCCATTGTTGCTGCTACCGCTCCTAAAGCCAAAGTCGCCTGTGTTGGGCCTGCCGGGGAAAAACTGGCCAGGATCGCCTGCATCATGAACGATAAGGATCGAGCTGCAGGGCGGGGCGGTATGGGTGCTGTCATGGGATCAAAAAACCTGAAGGCCATCGCCGTAGTCGGACGAGGCGGAATTAACGTGGCTGACAAGGAAAAGGCCTTGGCGGTTGCCAAGGAAGCCCGAGCGACGGTCAAAGCAAATCCTGTTTCCGGTGAAGGGTTAAAAGCCTTGGGAACCAACGTGTTGGTCAAGGTAATCAATGCCGCCGGTGGAATGCCGACTCGAAACTTCAGAGACAGCGTCTTTGAAAATGCCGATAACATCAGTGGCGAAAAGATGGCCGAGAATCAATTGGTCAAGCCCAAGTCCTGTTTTGGCTGCAACATCAGTTGTTCCAGGGTTACCGAGGTGAAAACGGAAAAGTATAAATGTTACGGGGAAGGTCCCGAGTATGAGACCACCTGGTCATTTGGTGCAGACTGCGGTGTCGATAATATGGACGCCGTTATTAAGGCCAACTCCCTTTGCAATGAACTGGGAATGGACACCATCTCTCTGGGAGCAACCATCGCCTGCGCGATTGATCTCTTCCAGGATGAGCACCTGACCCGGGAAGAAGTCGGATTCGACCTCAATTTCAACGATCCAGACACGGTGCTGAAACTGGTGGAGATGGCGGGAAACAAAGACGGTTTCGGGGTCCGGTTGAGCGAAGGGTCTTATCGGTTAGCAGAGTCCTGTGGTCATGCTGAATACTCCATGAGTGTGAAAAAACTGGAAATGCCGGCGTACGATCCGCGGGCCATTCAAGGGATCGGTCTGAATTATGCGACCTCCAACAACGGTGCTGCCCACGTTCGCGGGTACACCATTGCTCCCGAAGTCGTCGGTTTACCGGAAAAACTGGATCAGTTTTCCATCGAGGATAAGGATCTCTGGGTTAAAGCGTTTCAAGACCTGACCGCATCGTTTGATGCTGCGGGATTATGCCTGTTTACGACATTTGCCATCGGCGGCAAGGAACTGGCGGATCAATTGACCGCCAACACGGGTATTCAATATACCGAGGCGGACGTGATGACGATTGGAGAGCGTATCCACAACCTGGAGAAACTCTACAATATGCAGGTCGGTTTTGACGTTAAAGATGATCAACTTCCGAAACGCATGTACAATAGTCCAGTCAAAGCCGGTCCGGCTAAGGACTATGTCAGTAGAGTACCGGAGATGTTACCAGCATATTACAGCCGCCGCGGTTGGAACAAAAAAGGGATGCCTCAACCGGAAAAACTGGCTGAACTGGGGCTGGAAACACTTCGTTTCAAATAACGATCTTTATCACCCCGCCTTGCGACGAATGGATGTGTATTTGTTTCTGATTTGGCGGGGCGGTGGATTGGGCAGCATATCCACGCGGACTTTACACACAACTTCCCTACAGAAACAAGACGCGACGCTGCTGCGCCTGCCGGTCGGCTACAGGTCGGCCGGCGTTGGTACAATTGGAACCCTGATAAAACAGGGTTCTGCTGACATCCCTGAGATTGCCAAATGACAAAGGTGTAATTAATGGAACAGATACTAGAAAAATATCAAAAACAACCCACGGAATTGATTCAGGCTCTGCAGGATGTTCAAATAAAGTTTGGTTACATCAGTCGGGAAAATCTCAAACTGTTGTCTGAAGGCCTGGAGGTCCCCTACGCATATACGTACGCAATAGCGTCGTTTTACAAGTCCTTTTCACTGGAAAAAAGAGGCAAATATGTTGTGACCGTTTGCGACGGAACCACGTGTCATATCAAGGGCTCCAACAATCTACTGGAAGAGGTGGCTGATAATCTGGGGCTGAAACCAGGCGAAACATCGGAGGATGAACTGTTCACGCTGGAAACCGTCGGGTGTCTCGGTGTATGTGCCCTGGCCCCTGTCGTTATGGTCAATGATCAGTATTATGGAAACTTGACAGTCGTTTCCCTGAAAAACCTGCTTGATGAATGTCGAAAAGGATAACGGATGAAAAAAGCAACAATATATATTTGTTTTGAAACAACATGCCGGGCTAAAGGCAGTAAAGCGGTATATGAGGAATTCGTTCGTCTGCTGGAAGAAAAAAACCTGGATGCCGACGTGGTGCCGGAGATTAAAAAAACCGGTTGTCACGGTCCCTGCCAGCAAGGGGTTTTGGTTCACATCTCGCCCTATGAGTATACCTATATCCGGGTTAAACCGGCGTTTGTCGAGACGATTATTGATGAGACCATTGTCAACGGTAGACCCGTTGAAAAGTACATGCTTTTTGACAAAGCGCAAAAGACGAGGGTGGCGTCCAAGGCCGACTGGTCCTTTTTTCAAAAACAAAAACGACTTGTGCTGGATCGAATCGGCTGGATTGATCCCGAAAATATTGATGACTATCTAGACGCAGGCGGTTACCGGGGGATGAAAAAAGCACTTGCCATGCCGCCCCAGGCGGTTGTTGACGAGATTGTTAAGTCAGGTCTGCGAGGCAGAGGCGGTGGTGGGTTCAGCACCGGCCGAAAATGGCTGGAAGTGAAGAAGATAAAGAAACATCAGAAATACGTTATCTGCAACGGC